>Ga0315320_10000028_pt1 | contig 108387 bp, 107 predicted proteins | sample M140m21515metaG_FD_203458 | JGI IMG/M metagenome (GOLD analysis project Ga0315320, IMG submission 203458) | Ammonia-oxidizing marine archaeal communities from Monterey Bay, California, United States - M1 40m 21515 | ecosystem: Environmental > Aquatic > Marine > Coastal | place: USA... | reverse complement strand
CCTATGGCGATGCGATGATCATTCTTTAATACCCCAATAAAAAAAGAGTGGCTATAGGGGATTAGTCTATAGCACACTCAAGGAGGGTAAGACCGTGGTTTGTCGTTAATGGCGAGTGGGATGAAAACGCCCGACGCATCACTTCATGGTCTATATGTTTTCGACGTCCGTGTCTAAAGTACAAAGCCTCGACGTCCGTGTCTTGGCTTGATAACTTATATATCGTCAGCCAGGGTAAAACCTTTAGCGTAAATCTTTCTTAAGAATATATACAGATTTCTGTTGGTCCGCGAAGGGTGCTTGTGGCAGAATAAGAACGTTCACATTACTCTGGGAGGTGCTATCGTGAAGCAAGTTACAATGAGTTTAGTCGTGATGATTACTATGCTGTGTTTGGCCTGTTCTGAGCCATCCGCCGATTCAATTGCACAAGAAAATACATCTGCTAAGAAAAAATATGTCACAACAACTAATTTGCCAAAACCCATTCGAGAAGACTGGCCAGCCTTCTTGGGACCGCATCAAAATTCAATTTCACGAGAGACTGGATTGTTGCTAGAGTGGCCTGCAGATGGGCCTAAGGTAGTCTGGAAGAAAGAAATCGGTGTGTCATTTGGTGCACCCGTTGTAGGCGATGGGAAACTCATTGTCTTTCATCGGATTGCTGATGAAGAAGTCATCGAGTGTGTCGATGCATTGGATGGAAATAAAACGTTTTGGAAACATTCGTATCCCACCAGCTACCGTGATCGCTATAACTACAACGGTGGTCCCCGATCATCTGCTACGATTCATGGTGAGCATGTCTACGCTTTTGGGGCGGAAGGGGTATTGACCTGTGTGGAATTTGAAACCGGGAAGCGCGTATGGCAACGGCAGGTATCGAAAGACTTTGACGTGCCGCAGGGATTTTTTGGCGTAGGGACTGCGCCCGTAATTGATGGCGAACTTATATTGCTAAATGTCGGTGGACCCAATGGTGCCGGAATCGTAGCCTTTAATAAAACATCCGGGGAGACTGCCTGGAAAACAGGGGATGATACTGCAAGTTATTCCACGCCCATCGTTGCAACAGTAAATGGCGAACGTTTAGCCATTTTTTATACAGGCGATGGATTGTATGTGGTGGATGCCAAGAGTGGCGAGAAGAAATACAGTTATCCTTTCCGTTCACGAATTCGTGAATCGGCGATTGCCGCCTCGCCTTTGTTGGTGGACGATGTGGTCTTTTTATCCGCGACTTATCAAATTGGTGCCGTGGCGTTACGATTAACGCCCAATGGTTTGGAAGAAGTCTGGAAAGAATTGAATTCGCTTCAAACACACTGGGCCACAGCAATCTATCATGAAGGCAACTTGTATGGGGTACACGGTCGACATGAAGGCAGTACTCGATTTCGATGTATCGATTTTGGGACAGCCGAAATTGTATGGACTGCCCCCGATGATTATTCGCGTGATCCCAAAAAACCTCGTCAACGATTGGGTCGTGCCGGGTATGTGATGGCCGAAAATCATTTGATCACCATGGGGGAGAATGGGGACCTCGCGTTGATCGAGTTGAGTACTGAGGGCTATAAAGAAAAGGCCCGTGCATGGTATTTGCGTGGACCAGTGTACACGCCCCCAATTCTTGCACAGGGCTACGTATATATTCGGAATGAAACCGAGTTGATCTGTTTGGATTTACGCGCGACTCAGGATTAGTGCGTCATCACTTCCAGGATGCCTTTACAGAAATCGGGAAGATCATCAGGTTTTCGGCTGGAAACATGATGGCCATCAACCACCACCGCGGCATCTTCCCATATTGCGCCTGCATTGATGAGGTCGTCTTTAATGCCCGGTGAACCGGTCACGCGCACCCCCTCGTAGACTTTAGCGGAAATGGGTATCCAGCCTCCGTGACAAACCGCGGCGATCAATTTCTTGGCATCGTCAAAATCTTTTACCAATGAGAGAATTTTGGGGTCGCGGCGTAATTTATCGGGCATAAATCCACCAGGGACTATGAGCCCATCGAAGTCAGCTTCTTTCATATCCTGAAGCGCGGTATCGGATACACACGGGTAACCGTTTTTTCCGTCGTAATTTACACCCGCTTCAGGCCCGGCCACTACCACCTTGGCTCCGGCTTCAATCATACGTAATTTGGGATACCACAATTCGAGATCTTCATAGATATCACCAACGATGATGAGAATGGATTTACCGGCGAGTGGGGTAGAGTCTGACATAGTGGATTTCCTTGTGCGTTGTTTGATTATTTAAACTCATCTAACAGAGTGTGGGGCAAGTTTATTTCGGAAAAGGAGCAGTGCGTAGTGATTCAGGAAAGGGCTTCCCATTAAAATGGGCATCGGCGACATCCAAGAGTACTTCGAAATCGGTGGCGAGTTGATCGTGTCCGCCCCCGCGGAAATGGATGAGGTTGTTTTCCGGGACACCCAGTAAATCGAAGACCGGTTGAGCCCCTTCCCAAGCTTTCTGTACACCATCCGGGTGGGCCCATTTGTCACCATAGGCATCAGTGCTTAAAATGACCCGTGGAGCGACGAGTGCGCGCATGTAGTGCTGATCAAAGGGGAGTCGATCAGCCTGATAAGCAAATTGACCAAAGTCCTTATGGAACCAACTTTTGAAACGGCTTTCACGTGTGATGAGATCAAGCGTTTCATTTCCTTTACCCGCTCCACGAAATGTCGCGGCTCCGCCAGCACCAGAGCCATTGGGCACGACAATAGCGAAGCGTTCATCTAAAGCACCTGCCAATAAGGCAGCTTTTCCTGTACGTGAATGGCCAGTGATTACAGAGCGGTTGGTGTCCAAGTATTCACGAGTTTCTAAAAAATCCATGATACGTGAAGCACCCCAGGCCCATACAGAAAGACTACCCCATGTGGCGTCGGGATACATCTCTTGGGCTGGGCCAATGATGTCATGGCCTTCAGTGTCAGGGTCGAGAGAGGTTTGCTCGAAGCAGGCAAAAACATAACCCCGCTGGATGGCAGCGAGAGCATGTTCACTCCCCAAACCAAAGCGCAGGATAAAAGGGCGTTTCATTTCTTTAGTCTTTGGGATATATACATGAAGGGTCGTGGATAGTTTGTCATCATCCCCAAAACTTAACGTGTATTTAATTAATTGAGAATGTCGGTCACGCGTGAGTGCGGATGATGTTGGCTCATGTGACGGTACTGCATTTTGAACTTTCAAATTTTCGGATGATTTTGAACGGGTATTATTTGGCGTATCACCATACTCATATTCAAGAATCGATAACTTTATACTTTCTCGGATAGAATACCATTGCTCAGGCATTTTAACCGTTTGACCATATTTGAGAGCCAAGAGAGCGGGCAATTCTTTCTGGATAGGAAGATTCGCTACCGTATAGGATTGCGATTCATTATCATCCTTCAAACTGAATGGATAAGTCGGGCCAGAAAGCGCTGATTGATTACTGGTGCACGATATGAAAGAAAGTAAAGCAAGCGTGAAAAAATAATTCTTAAACATAAATATAAAATTTCCTTTGCCTAACTATATATAAAAAAATGACATTGTTCAATGAAATGAACAATGTCATAGACTAGCGGTAGAGTAGGCTTGATTACGCTTGGGCGTTCTCGTAAGCGGTGATCTTTTCTTCATGACGTAAGGTCAAGCCGATTTGATCCCATCCATTTAACAAACGCTCTTTCAAGAAGGGATCGATGTCGAAAGCAATGGTGCCGCCATCGGGTTTGGTGATGGTTTGTGTGGGCAAGTCAACCGTCAACTCGTATCCTTCTGTGGCAAAACATTCTTTAAACAAACCATTCACAGTATCCTCGTCTAACTTAATGGGGAGGATGGAATTGTTGAAACAGTTGTTGTAGAAAATGTCAGCGAAGGTAGGGGCAATGAGGCAGCGGAAGCCGTAGTTGTCCAAAGCCCAAGGCGCGTGTTCGCGTGAGGAACCACATCCGAAATTGTCGCGAGACAAGAGGATGCTGGTGCCTTCATAACGGGCTTTATTCAATTCAAATTCTTCATTGACAGTGCCGTCATTGTGAAAACGCCAATCAAAAAATAAGCCGTCTTCATAACCCGTGCGCTCAATGCGTTTCAAAAATTGCTTTGGAATGATTTGGTCGGTATCCACGTTCATGCGATCCAAGGGAGCCACGATGCCGGTTAACGTTGTAAAAGTATCCATGATATAAATTTCCTTTTCAGGTTGTTAGTGCTTTTGTTGTGATTCGTGGAACGCTTCATACATGTCTGTGGCGACGAAATCGACACCAAAATCCATGCAAGCTTTCCAGCGCATTTGTGCATTTTCGAGAGAACGGAAGTTGTATTGCTGAAACCATCCCATCGAACGTATTTCTTTATATGAATGACCATTGAGCGTATACAATCGCAGCCAATAACCTAAGCCATGTACATGGTCGATGAAGTCTTTCAAGCGCTGTTCATCTTCCTTGGTCCATTCTTTAGCACGGCTTGCGCCACCGGCTTCGATACGAAACCACGAGTCGTTCCACCAGCGATAATAATTACTCGCTGGCACATTGTAGAGCAATGCAGGATCGATAGACGCATCGAGTGCATAGGATGCATCTCTATCCAATCCTTTTTTGCTTACTTTGTTCCGAGTTATCGCTCCGAAGGCGATGATTTTTCCACCTATATCGATTTGGTCGTGAAAGGCTTCTTGCTTGGTTTCGCCTGCACCCAATAAGACCAGTAAGGGTCCCGCTACGATGGGCTCGGCCTTTTCCGGTGTATTGGTTTTGAGCGCGTAACACATCCAATCTGCGTATTGATTAAATACACGATAATTATCTTCCACATGTTCAATGTCGCTATTTTTATAATCCACGTTCAACGTGATCAGCGGCCAGTCACCTTGATTGCCTTCTTTGAGTGCCTTCTCCATTGTAGGACGTATGCGCTCAAAGAAATGGGTTTCAATATTGGGCTCATCCCCACTAAAAGGCTTACCGTGTGACACAATGGAGCGCTTTTTCCCGGTTTCAGGATCGTCGTACCACACCAAGTCCTGCTCAATAGCCACCGGAAATCCAGTTGCCAAGGCGCGTTCGATACGATCGGCATGTTCACCATCGTAGGGATAACAGTTGTGAGCATCCAGTAGTGTTCGTTCGCCCGGGCCATAGCCTTGGGCGGTTGCACTGAATTGACTGCACAGTGTTATCGTGAGTATAGCGAGTATGTATTTCGCATTAGACATGATTAATTAAATTTCCACTCACGAATGTCTGTAAAGTGCCCCTTAATCGCTGCAGCTATCGCCATGGCAGGGGAGACCAAGTGGGTGCGTCCGCCTTTACCTTGGCGACCTTCAAAGTTACGATTTGAAGTAGATGCGCAACGATCGCCAGGGTTCAATTTGTCGTCATTCATCGCAAGACACATGGAGCATCCAGGTTCACGCCATTCGAATCCGGCTTCGATGAAAATTTTATGAAGCCCTTTGGCCTCTGCTTCTTCTTTTACCTTGTAAGAGCCAGGAACAATGATGGCTTGGTCCATGCATTCGTTGACAGTGTATCCTTTGGCCACTTTAGCAGCCGCTTGCAAATCTTCAATACGGCCATTGGTGCAAGAGCCGACAAACATTTTATTCACAGCGATTTCATCGATGGGGGTGCCTTCATTTAGGCCCATGTACTCAAGTGCTTTTTGAGTATTATCGCGATCTGTGTCCACAGCGATTTCAGCCAAAACAGGAGTCTTTTCACTGATGCCTGTACCCATCCCTGGCGATGTTCCCCAAGTCACTTGTGGTTCAATGTCTTCGGCTTGAAATTCGATTAACGTATCATAGGAACAGCCTTCATCAGAGGCAAACGATTTCCACTTTTCGCAGAGTTCTTCAAAAGGTACGCCTTCTGGTAAGCGTTCGCGGCCTTTTAAGTATTCACATGTTTTATCATCTGGGGAGATCAATCCAGCTCGCGCACCGCCTTCAATGGTCATGTTGCAAACTGTCATGCGGCCTTCCATAGATAAATTGCGGATGGCTTCACCAGTGAATTCGATTACATAGCCTGTACCACCAGCCGTACCGATACGAGCGATGATTGCCAACACGATATCTTTGGCGGTAATACCCACAGGTAATTTTCCGTTGACCCGTACTTCCATGGTCTTGGAAGGTTCTTGTAACAAAGTCTGTGTGGCCATGACATGTTCCACTTCAGAAGTCCCAATACCGTGGGCCAAGGCACCAAAGGCGCCGTGCGTGGAAGTATGGGAGTCTCCACAAACAATGGTCATACCGGGTTGAGTGAATCCCAATTCAGGGCCTACCACGTGCACAATACCGTTATTAGGATTGTGCATGTTAAAGCATTCCACGCCAAATTCTGCGCAGTTGTTTTCCAATGCATCCACTTGATTTTGTGACAAGGGATCTTGAATAGGAATGGAACGATCCGTCGTGGGGATGTTGTGATCCATTGTGGCAGTAGTTAATTCAGGACGACGCAATTTGCGACCGTTCAAACGCAAGCCTTCAAAGGCTTGCGGCGAAGTCACTTCATGCACAAAATGGCGATCGATGTAGAGCATGGCAGCTTGGCCAGGCTCAGTTTCAATCGCGTGTGCGTCCCAAATTTTTTGATAGATGTTTTTTGGCATTTCATTTTTCCTTTTTAAAAGTTCAGTTGAACGAGTTTAAGAATTATACTTGCGTAATATATCGTCTAAGGCTTCGCGCAATAGAGTCGCTTCATTCAATCCCTCGCGTTTAGCCAAGCGTTGAAGACCATCAAGCTGCCCAGTGGTATAATGAGTAGTCTTGGTAACCATCTTCTCTTCACGAGCCAGCGATACTTTATTGCGACCCGATATTTTAGCACGATACAAAGCTTCACTACATTTACGAATAACTTCATTGGGTTTCGCCGCATCATCCGGATACGCTGCAACTCCACAACTAATGGAGACCTCAATAGAACGTTTTTTTCCTGAGACCGTCACCGAATGGGGGGCATCAAAGCTCTTTCTGGCTTCTTCGATATGTAGAAAAGCCTGTTCCTTTTCGATATTTTCAAAAAGAACCATGAATGCATCACCGCCATAGCGGAACACCTGACCATTATCAGCGATTGAATCCGCCAATGCAGCGGCTAGCAATGCAATTACAGCATCGCCATAATCCTGCCCATGCGCCTCATTGATTTGCCCGAATTGATCTATGTCAATCAATGCAATAGAAACGCCCGCTGTACTCTTGGGCGCACGGACAATAGCATCCTCGAATGCTTCAAGAAATTGGGTATACCCAGCTATGTGTTCTTGAGGGGCGGTGGCCATGACTGATTCCTTTAGTATGAGGGCTAATCATAAAGTTTTAGACCTATGTATATCAACATATGTATCTCGGAATCTTATAGTGATTTTATGCGCATGTTGAGCAAAAAGAATAGAATAAAGGGTTAAATTGTTTAAAATTCTGTTTGTGTAATTGTCTTAATGAGTAAAACTACTTATAGATTAGATAAAATTAGCAAAAATTAGAGTAATATTGATAACTAACCGGATCTGATGTACACTGATTGTGCAGACTGGGGGAAGCTGTAGTCCATAATATTTCACTAATCGGCGTATTTTGTAAAACGAAGCATCATTTAACCGTTGGGCAGGAAGTTCAATTGGCCATCTACACCCATGATTACCCCACAAGTCAAACCTTACCACGAAAATTTATTGGCTCAGCGAGTGTTGTTAGGATTGTTGAAGAAGATGATTTACAAAAATCGCTCTAGCATTTGGTGTGGACTTAGCGGAAAACATAGCTTTACTTTTTTCGTCGAAAATTTATGCCGAATTTCTCAAATGAAAGCTCCTCAATAGAAATTTTTTAAATCGTTACAAATTAGCAAAGCGAGTACTGACAATTCAGTACTCGCTTTTTTTACCGCAACGATGACGAGTGAGGTGGATAGTCGCAGGAACAGATGCGAATGTGAGGAATTCAAGGAAAGCAATATAAATAGGCCCGAGTAGACTTATTTCGTATTCCCATTAAAAAGGAGTCTCTCTTAATTGAATCATGAGTAGATTGAAGATGGGGAGTAATCTAAGATTTTTTGAAAAGATATGTATGTGCATGTCTTATCCTTGGGCAATGTATTAATGCTTCAGTGCAATTGGGGTGAATTGTCAGCACCTAATAATGGCTTAAAAAATGCTAAGAAAAGCATTCTCAAATAATAGATATAAGGTTTTTAAAGAAAATGCTAGTGTTTACGGAGTTGTTTGACTTTGCTTCGCTTATTCCATTCTTGCCACTTTTCCGCTAAGCGAGTTGTGCGCTTTGGGTTAAATTGGGCGAGGTTATTTAATTCAGTACGGTCTTTTTTAAGGTTGTAGAGTTCCCAGGTTGAACCGTCTTCTTGAACGGCTTTCCAGTCGCCTTGGCGTACAGCGCGACTACTATTAAATGCCCAATATAGAAAATCGTATTCTTTACGTTTTTTACCTTCGAAAATAGGTTTTAAGCTTTTGCCCTCTAAGGGTGTTATGGAACGGTCTGCATATGTTTCTGGGTAGATTCCTTTTCCTAGTTCGATAAAAGTCGCCATGAAATCTATGATATGGCCGAGTTGATGGGTGATGGTACCAGGTTGGATAGCCTTGGGCCAGTGAGCGATCAGGGGTGTGGTGATGCCGCCTTCGTAATCGTAGCGTTTGTATGAGTGGAATGGGGTGTTTTGAGCGTTGGCCCATGGGGGATCGACGGTGCGGTAGGAGTTGACGGTTCCGGGTGGGATGTCTTGGGTAACATGGACTATTTCGGCACAGGCGCCGTTGTCGGAGAGGAAGAGGATGAGGGTGTTGTTGAATTTGTTGAGGGCTTTGAGTTTGTCTAGTATGCGGCCTATGTTTTGATCCATCCGGTCGACCATGGCGGCGTATACGGCCATCTTGAGGTCCCAGTTACTTTGGCTTTTGGCGTCATTCCATTTTAGGCCTTTGGGTGAATCGTTTCGCAATTGGTCCATTTTCCAGGCGTCTTTGTTGGGGACGTTTTCCCAGTCGGGGACTCGGTGGTCGCGTGGTGTGAGGGGGGCGGTCTTGAGATTGAAGAGGCCCATGTCTATTTGGCGTGCGTAGCGTTCTTTGCGGAGTTGGTCCCAGCCTTTCATGTAGGTTCCTTGGTATTTGGCGATGTCTTTTTGGGGGGCGTGTAGGGGGTAGTGTGGCGCTGTGTAGGCTACGTATAATATGAAGGGGGCGTTGCCGGAGCCGAGCTCGTCTAGGTATTGGAGTGCGTAGTCGGTGAATGCGTCGGTGGTATAGAAGTCTTTGTCTTTGGGGGTCATAGGTATGGAGACTTTGTGTCCATCGGCCCATTTTCGGGGAAAGGTTTTGTGTTTGGGCTGGGGTTCATGGTCGCGTTTGTGTCCGGGGTTAAAGAAATTGCAGCAGCCGTCGGTGAGTCCGTAGTAGCGTTCGAAGCCTCGATTGATTGGGAGTTCGTCGGCATGCCATTTGCCGACCATCATGGTGCGGTATCCGGCTTGTTTGAGAACTTCTGCGAAGGTGACGGAGTTTTGTATGACGGCGGGACCGTTGGTGAGGCCGGTTTGTTGTGAGTAGAGTCCGGTAAGGAGTGAGGCACGAGTGGGGGCGCATTTGGCGTTGTTGTAGAATTGGGTGAAGCGCATGCCTCCGTAGGCGAGGCTGTCGAGATTGGGGGTTTGGATTTCTCCACCGTAGGAGCCGATGTCGGAGAAGCCCATGTCGTCTGCCATGATGAGGACGATGTTGGGGCGTGCATCTTGGGCCAATGTGGTGAGGCTGAGGAAGAGAAAGAAGGTGGTAAAAAGTAGTGTAGGGTGGTACATGGCTGAATCCTTTGTGAGACTGTTAAGGATTGAGTGTAGCAATGAGGATTTACTGGGATCAATATGGTATTGTCTGTTTGGATTTAGAGTTTATTATATTTAGTATTTGCTGTGTTATGGTTATCTGGTTTGAGGGTTTTTGGGGTTCTTTGACCGAAGACGATTTTTTTTGTGGATTTTATTCCAGCATATATAGTATTCCCAATAGTCATGTTCTGGGTTTATTTATTTTTATCTATACCATTTCGTTTCAACTCTTTACGGGATGGGGGAAGAGGTGTATTCCTTTACCTAGATACTTTTTATATTGACATGTAGACTGATTTATAGTTTAGTTAATTGATAGTTTATTCATACGTTCATGCGATACCGGTCAACTGGTGCAAGTGATAAGTGGTACCTTATCTCATGCACTATTTTTTACCAACTATTTTAGACAGATACAACCGTCTAGTAAGAAACAAGTGCAAGCCATAATCGACATTATTTTTACTGGTCTACTTTTAAACCAACATAATTCCCCAAAACTTTAAGAAGGAGTAGCTTTATTATGAAGCGAGAGGCGTATACAACTACTACATGAGGTCTCAATCTAGAACTACCCCCCCCATGATTTTATTCGAGAAAGCGAAAAAGTTAGGCATTTGGAATGCAGCCGATATCGATTTCTCTCAAGATACCAAGGATTGGTAGAATCTTAATCCAGCCCAACATGAATATATTCTAATCCTCTGTTCACAGTTCATTTCTGGAGAAGAAGCCGTCACGCTAGATCTCTTGCCCTTGATGAAAACTATTGCCGGTTTCGGACATCTGGAAGAAGAGTTATATCTGACCACCTTTTTGTGGGAAGAAGCTAAACACGTGGATTTTTTCCAACGGACGATTGACTCCAGAGATGTCTCCAGGAAAAATCTCGCAGTACATCAAGTACCTTCCTACATGAAGTTTTTCGGGGATACCTTCAGCAGTCGAATGAATATATTATACGACGCTCCTTCACCGGAAAATTTATTGCGTGCATTGGCAACCTACAACCTTTCTATCGAAAGGGTTGTGGCCGAAACAGGATACTACGCTTGGTACTAAATCATGGATATGGCCAACATTTTACCTGGTGAACGTCAAGGTATTCGCAATTTACAAATGAATGTATCCCGTCATATTGCCTTCGGCGTGTGGTTATGCTCACGACTCGTTGCCGAACATCCAGATTTATACGACATTATCCCCGAAGTTGTAAAAGAAGGATTCAGTTACATGCAGCAAATACTAGAAGAAATTCAAAAAACTGGGCGATCTACCCTTCGATTATAGCTATGAGGACGTGATGATGTTCGATATTGGACAATTTCAAGAGCGTATAGAAGGCCTTGAAAAATCTCGCGGAAAAAGTTTAGAAGAACTCTACGGTAACGGTGCAGAGGTGATTCTGGAAGATTGAGTTTTTCACCCACGTACTTGGTGGAGAAAATGTCTTGTTTATCTTACCCCTTGAGCGAGTCTAGTTTGGGTTTAGGCGGTGCTAGATTTCTCGGGTGGTTATGTTTTCCACTTTTACTTTAGTTGTATAGATCCCTACTGATAAATCTCCGAACCTTTATCCTTAAAAACATCGGACATTTCTTGCATGCCTTTGTCTTTGGCTTGGTCTTCGTTTAACTCTTGTTCGGCGGCGTAGTCGCGGATTTGTTGTGTTATTTCCATGGAGCAGAATTTGGGGCCGCACATGGAGCAGAAGTGGGCGACTTTGGCGCCTTCGGCGGGGAGGGTTTCGTCGTGGAATTCTTTGGCTTTCCAGGGGTCGAGAGAGAGGTTGAATTGGTCTTCCCAGCGGAATTCGAAGCGGGCTTTTGAGAGGGCGTTGTCGCGTATTTGGGCGCCGGGGAGTCCTTTGGCGAGGTCAGCGGCGTGGGCGGCGAGTTTGTAGGTGACGGCACCTTCACGTACGTCTTCTTTGTTGGGGAGGCCGAGGTGTTCTTTGGGAGTGACGTAGCAGAGCATGGCGCATCCATACCAGCCGATGTTGGCAGCGCCGATGCCGGAGGTGATATGGTCGTAGCCGGGGGCGATGTCGGTAGTGAGGGGGCCGAGGGTGTAGAAGGGGGCTTCGTCGCACCAGTCGAGTTGTTTTTCCATATTTTCTTTGATCATGTGAAGGGGTACATGGCCGGGTCCTTCGTTCATGACCTGCACGTCGTATTTCCAGGCGCGTTGGGTGAGTTCGCCTTGGGTTTTTAGTTCGGCGAATTGGGCTTCGTCGTTGGCGTCGGCTAGGGAGCCGGGGCGTAGTCCGTCGCCGATGGAGAAGGATACGTCATAGGCGGCGCAGATTTGGCAGATGTCATCCCAGTGGGTGTATAGGAAGTTTTCTTTGTGGTGGGCGAGGCACCATTTGGCCATGATGGAGCCGCCGCGGGATACGATGCCAGTGACGCGTTTGGCGGTCATGGGTACGTAGCGTAGGAGTACGCCGGCGTGAATGGTGAAGTAGTCGACGCCTTGTTCGGCTTGTTCGATGAGGGTGTCCCGGAAGAGTTCCCAGGTGAGGTCTTCGGGGACGCCATTGACTTTTTCGAGGGCTTGGTAGATGGGTACGGTGCCGAGGGGTACGGCGGAGTTACGGAGAATCCATTCGCGTGTTTCGTGGATGTTTTTTCCTGTGGAGAGGTCCATGATCGTGTCGGATCCCCAGCGGGTGGCCCAGACCATTTTTTCGACTTCTTCTTCGATGGAGGAGGTGACGGCGGAGTTGCCGATGTTGGCATTGATTTTGACGGTGAAGTTGCGGCCGATGATCATAGGCTCGAGTTCGGGGTGGTTGATGTTGGCGGGGATAATGGCGCGGCCGCGGGCGACTTCGTCGCGTACGTATTCTCCGGTGATGCGTTCGGGAAAGTTGGCGCCGAAGTTGTTGCCGGGGTGTTGTTCTTTGAGTTCGGCGAGGGCTTCTTCGACTTTTTGGTTTTCACGGATGGCAATGTATTCCATTTCGGGGGTGACTATGCCTTGTCGGGCGTAGTGCATTTGGGTGACGCAGCTGCCTTGTTTCGCACGGAACACGGAGCGATTGCGGTGGAAACGGAGGGTGTCGAGAGATTCATCGGCTTCGCGTTCGCGTCCGTATGAGGAGGAGATGTGGGGCAGGGCTTTGACGTCGCCGCGGGATTCTATCCAGTTTTGGCGGAGGGGGGCGAGGCCTTTGCGGACGTCGATGTCGATGTCGGGGTCGGTGAAGGGGCCGGAGGTGTCGTATACGGTGACGGGTGTGTTGGGGAGTATTTTTCCGTTGATTTCGGTGGGGGATTGTTGGATTTGGCGCATGGCTACGCGGATGTCGGGTTGGGAGCCTTGGACGTAGATTTTTTTAGAGTTCGGGTAGGGATCGCGTGTGATGCGGTCGTCTTGTCCTTCGGCGAAGGTTTTCATGTCTTGGGGTGCGGTGGCCATGTGTATATTTCCTCCCACCGGATGCGGGATCCGGGATGTTTGGTGTAATTCTTAGTGTTGTGGGGAGTGTAGCAAATAAATGGGGGTGATTGGTACTGGTACGGCTGTACGGATAATAGGACTACCAGTATCTCTATAATGGTTTATGGGAGTTTATTGTGGATGATTATTCGTTGATAAGTTCTGTGTAATAGGTTATGGATGAATTCTTTTTCGACTTCTTTAAGAAAACCAGGAGTTGGGCCGGCGAGTTTGGCCATAGTGGTGTGGTAGGTGGGGGGGAGGTGAGGAGGACGAGGGTGAGCGGAATTAGTCTTCGCATGTGTTGGGCTCCTTTTTATTTATATGGAATTATTGTGTATTCGAAGTTTTTGGGTTTGTATCTTGATGGTGAGTATCATTAATTTGTTTAGGTCGTTCTTTTTATTGTTGAGTTTTAAGGTGATTTGTAGGTTCGTTCCGTATTGAATGGTTTGAAATGATGGCTTTTCACTGTCTAGTTCAGCGAATCTGACTAGGACGTTGAGTTGACAGACTTCTTCGAGATGTTGTAGGAGTTGACTTAGTGTGATCATAGAGCCAGCATAGTAGATCGTTGAGGTACTACCTGGAAGAAGTCCTCTAGCTGAACCATTGATAAATTCCCCTTCTTATTCGAGCAACTTGATGACTTGAGATACTTTTTTCTCGTCTGCGTCTTCTGGAAATCCTATGATCGGGCTGAGGATGCTTCTTGTGAGGGCGTGGGGTTATTGAAAGGAGGTTAAAAGGGTGAAAATGAGAATGGATAGGCCTAGGTGTCGCATTGGATTTCTCCCAAATTAAGTAATTTTCATGATACTACTTACATTATGACTGGGAGGGGCGTTTAGTCAGGAAATATTATCCACTATTCGGTAGGAGTCTTTTATGGTGTCGTTCATGGAGATGCCGTGGTAGGAGTTTCCGGTGAAGTGAAGGCCGGGGTGGGTTTGCTCGGCATGGGTGAGGGCATCTAGGGTGTCTTGGTGGTTGAGGCGGTATTGGGGGATGCCGTGGAGGTGGCGGTAGATTTTGGTGAATTCGGGGGGCTTTCCAACGGCTTTTGAGTGTGGTGGGATCATGTTTAGGTTTGGAAAGACGTCGTATTCGAGGTGGGCCATGAGTTTTTGGTCGGATTGTGTGACGTATTCGGGGTGGATGGCACCGCCGACCATGGTGCGCAGGTAGACTTTGCCTTTGGGGGCGAAGCCGGGGAAAACTGAACTGGTCCAGATGCAACCGAGGACGCCTTTCTGCTGATTGGGGGGGATTAGGTAGCCGAAGCCATCCATGTTATGGGGGACGTCTTTTTTGTCGTGTCCGGTGCAGATGACGGCGATGGGTTGGTTAGGGACTTTTTCTATGGATTGAGCGGCTTCGGGGAGGAAGTCTTTGATGAGTTTGACCGATGCATGGGCGGGGAGGGCGCAGATGAGTTCTTCGCTGGTGTAGCTATGGCCTGTGTGGGTGCTGAGGTGGAAATGTCCTGCGGTATTTTTTCCGATGGTGGCGATGGGGGTGTTGAGTTTTAGGCATGGCGCAATGGCTTCGGCGGCGCGTTGGGTGAGGCGGCCGATACCGGTTTTAAAAGTGGTGAGAACTCCGCCGGGTCCGGAGGAGTCGCCTTGTTGTTTTCCTTTTTTCTTTGTGGCGAGCATGGCTTTGATGAGGCTGCCGTGGTCGGCTTCCATTTGGGCCATTTTAGGGAAGCAGTGGGCGAGAGAGAGTTCTTTGGCGTTGCCGCCGTACACGCCGAGTACCATGGCAGAGACTAAGTTGTCGGCAGCTTCGGGGCCGATGCGGCGTGCGGCGAAGTCCCAGATGGATTCGGGATCGGGAGAGGTGCGTTGTTTGATGAAGGGCTCGAGCATGAGGCGGAGTTTACCTTTGATGGAGAGCAGGGGAGCGAGCATGAAAGCGGGTGGTGGCTTGATTTCGACTAGGCGGTCGTTGATGAGCAGGAAGCGTTTAGCGGCGGTTTGGTTGGCGCGGATGAGTTCGTTGCTGATGCCGAGGGCGTCAATCCAGTCGAGCATGAGGGGTTCTTTGTCGAGGAATCCATTTGGGCCTTCGTCGCAGATGTAGCCGTTGATGTTTTCGGATTGGATATAGCCGCCTGCACGGTGGTTGGCTTCGAGGCAGAGTACGGCATCTTCGCCGTGTTTGTTCATGAGGCGGTGGGTGGTGCAGAGACCGGCGATGCCTGCGCCGATGACGATGATTTTTTTGTGGGTGTTTTCGGTGCTCATGGTGTTTTCAATGATCTATACTTACTATGCATAATTTACTATCGTTACTGTATCTAAGTTTCATGCATTGGTTCAATGTGTAGAGTCAAATATCCATTTTGATAAGGGGGCAAACAGATGAGTGCATTCAAACCTGAGTCTAAAGTGTTTGAGGGGACGTTGCGGAATCTTGTTAAGTTATGGGATGACCATTTACGGCATATGGTGATGTTTTCGGTGATGCATAAGGAGTGGCAGAATGAGTTGGAGTCGAAGATTTGGTTACGGTTGTTGTAAAAAACAAAAGAGCCGAGGAGCTCTGTGTGTTCCACGGCTCCCCCGCCTAAATACTACACTTTGGTAGTTCAGCTATTTGTGCTCGGGAATTCTCTTTTTAATGCCTTCACTTGTATTTTTCCATTTGTGATTGACTACGTCTGGAACAACTTTGGTTCCTGAGGTGAATTTGAAGGGTATGGTGGTTCCACTGGGGTAGTGGAGCTCTACGAAGTAGCAGATGTAGCCTTCTTTTGGTGCGTCAACTTTTGCGACGTATTTGCCGGGCTCAATTTCTTTGAGTGGTGTGCTTTTATAGGCTTGATCGCCTGCGGAGAATTTCATGAAGTTGCGGCGTTTGGGGTTGTGTGCTTGCCAGAGAAGGACTTCGCTGGGTTTGTCTAGGGTGAATACGGTGATGGTGCCGTCTTCGGCAACGTCCCAGTTGTAGCGTGGCACGGATACGTTGTGGATGAGTGCGTGGTACCAAGCATTTACGCTGTCCATTGCGTCTGTGCCGCCCATGCTGTGGCTTGCGTTGGGTACGTAGCGTAAGTGTTTTTCACCGATCAGACCGTCCCAGTAAAACTGCCAGGAATCGGGCAGGAAGAATTCGTCTTGGGTGGAGTTGAGGAGGAATTTTGGAAGGGTTAAGCGGTCGCGGTATTGGTATGGCTCAACAATTTTTAGGAGGCGTTCGTATTCGGGGGTGCCGTTCCAATCCATGAGACCTATTTGAACGTAGTCGTTAACGGCGGGGGAGTATCCACCGTAGACTTCGTAGTGGTGTTTGAATGATTGGCCGACGTTGAGCATATCGATTACGATGGGCATGATACCGACTACGCGATCGTCTACGACTGCTGTGGTCCATGTTGTCCAGCCGCGTTTTGAACCTCCGGCTACGACGAATTCGTTGACGTCAATTTTGCCGCCTACTTCGCTGGCCATGACGCTTGTTACGGTATCCATGGCGCGGACAGCGGATTTGGTCATGGGTAGACGCAGTGGCCATTTGTCGTCGCCGGTACGGAGATGCTTGTCCCAGGTGTAGGCGATGATGCTGTCTTCGTTTCGTTTAATGGTTTCGTCGGCGACAAAGACTAAGGGTTCTGAGGGGACCATGTATAAGGTAGTGACTACGGAGTTTGTCATGATTGCTCGTTCGGCGTCACCGCGGGGCGCATCGGTGGGTGCGGATTTTTTGTTGCTACCGCCGGTGATGTAGAGAAAGCCGATGTTGCTTTCTACGGTATCGGGTTTTGTGATGGTGACCCAGTGTTTCCAGATGGGGAGATTAACTTCTTTTTCGGTGAGCCATTTTTGAGAGGTCATATCTACGATAAAGGTTGTATAACCGTCGCCTTTAACGGTGTTGATGACTTCGAATGTGTAGTGTGAATCTGGTTCTGCTATATATCTGTCGAGTGCAGTGGGTGCTAGACCGGCTGTGCCCGCGAAAGTTAGTGCAGATAGTGCAAGTGTCAACACTAGCGTTAGGCATATTGTGGCGAGGGATCGCATGAACTGTATCTCCTGTAGAATTTTGTCGTTTCGTAAATAAGCAGGTACTCTAACGTATCGGGTAGTGAAACGTCAACGTTAACTATTAGCTAATATTGTCGTGTGGTTCCGTACCATTTGGAGTCGACGTGGTCGAGGTATAAAAAGGGGGCCGGAAAGGCGTGTCTCGGGAGCGAAGGCTTTACGGGGGGCTTTTGAGAATTCCCAGTCTGCGCCTTCAGAGTGGTCGGCTTTGCTGTATTGGATCTTTTCGAAACAGTCGCGCATTTCACCGAGGGTGGCGAGGAGTTCATTCCGATGATCCCATGGCGTTTTGTTGCCGAGAAGTACTTGAGAATGGTTTCTGGTGAGAGGAGCTTTCGGCCATCGTGGGCGATAAAACGGCTCAGTTGATGCTGTGTTTTTGGGTGTTGGTGAATCCGTACCAGCGGAGACCGCCTGGAAGTTAATGGGCACATTGTTCGAATGTGGTGTAGTGCATGGAGTCGATTTTCATAGTTGGTGGGATGGTCTCGTTGATGGTGCAGGCGGCATTGGCGAGAGCTTCTTGGCGTTCTGGTTATCTTTAGCGGGCTTGCTCTAGTTTATCGCACCAAGTGTTGCGTTGGGTCGAAAAATGTAGATGGTGGTGATACGGTCGCCTTCGATGGTTTTGCAGGAGGCTTTGATATAGTTTTGATTGGAGTGGGAAAATTGGTCTTGCCGTGTCGATTCTGGTTGGTAATGAGACACCATTTGGGTCCGAGTATGTGTGTATGTAAGGTGAAACTCAAAAGTTTTTCCGTTTGATTGCGGATGTGTGTTTCTGTTGTTATGATGTATGTTTACACAATAGCAAGAATAAGTGGGGAAAGCGAAGCAAGGAATGAAATTCATGGTATCTATAGTCTTTTTTCGATGTGTGATTGCGTTGGGTGTGGTGGTTGGATTGGGGAGTGGGCTTTCTAGTTTTGCTACGCCGCCTAATGTGCTTGTATTCATTGCGGATGATGTGGCGTGGAAGGATTTTGGGTGTTATGGGAATGATGCGATTCGTACGCCGCATATTGATGCATTGGCGGCGGGTGGTTTGAAGTTTGAAAATGCTTTTTTGACGGTGCCGCAGTGTAGCCCTTCGCGGATTAGTATTTTGAGTGGTCGGTATCCGCATGCGACGGGTGCGGAGGATTTGCATATGCCGTTGCTTGAGGGGGATGGAATTATCCCAGGGTATTTGAAAGAGGCGGGGTATTTTTCGGGGCATATGAGGAAGACTCATTTTGGAAAGCATGCGAATGCGCAGTTTGATTGGTATGATAAGGACTTGACGAATTTCGATGAATTTTTGGATACGGCGGGGGAGAAGTCGTTTTTTATGTGGGTGGGTTTTGTGGATGCGCATCGACCCTATGAAGCGGGGGCGGTGAGTCCTCCGCATGATCCGGCGACGGTGAAGGTTCCTCCGTATTTGGTTGATACTCCGGAAACACGTGAGGATTTGGCCTTGTATTATGATGAGGTTTCGCGGATGGATGGGGTGATTGGGCGTTTTGTGGAGACTTTAGAAAATCGAAACCTTCGGGACAATACCTTAATTATTTTCTTGGCGGATAATGGGATGCCGTTTCCGCGGGCGAAGGGTACGGTGTATGACTCGGGTGTGGGAACGCCGTTGGTGATGAATTGGCCGGTTGGGATTCCTCAGGCGCGGAGTTATTCGGGCTTGACGAGTGTAATAGATTTGGCGCCAACGATATTGGATTTAGCGGATGTGTCTACGAAGGGGCGGGGGTTTCAGGGCAATTCGTTGTTGCAGGTGGTAATAGGGCGTACTCAACGGGAGCGTGAATATGTGTTTAGTGAGCGAAATTGGCATGATTGTGATGACCATATTCGAAGTGTGCGGACTGAGCGTTATAAATTAATCAAGAATGCGTATTTGGATCAACCGCATGGGACTCCGGCGGATTTGGCGGGTTCACCTTCCTTTAAGGCGCTGTTGGCTGCAAAAGGTGCGGGAACATTAACGCCGGAACAGGCTCATTTATTTACAGTACCTCGGCCTGAATATGAATTGTATGATTTAAAAAAGGACCCGGGTGAGTATACGAATATCATAGACATGCCCAGGGTGAAACGAATTGCGTTGAAATTGTCGGAAGTTTTGGCGGATTGGTCGAATGATACAGCGGATTTTCCTCCGGTGTATCGCCGTCGTGGGGACCATACGGATCGTTATACGGGTGAACGTACGCAGAAGAAGGTTCCGCCTCAGACGCATCCGCTGCCGTAGTGAATAAATTCCCCACTTTTTCTTGTTCTGATCGTATACTAATTAATTGGGACAAGAGAAAAGAGATGTGTCATTGAAAAAGAACTTGCGATGGTCACCTTTTGTACGCGGAGTAGGGAGCGTATGTCGATTCCGATATTCTTTATGGGAATTCAGGAAATGACGGACGACCAGTTGCTATATGATATGCAGAATTATCAGGTGGGTAATATCCATAAACAGTTGTGGGATTATCTGGAGGGCTTCAATGGCAATGGCTCAAAAGGGCCTGTTAACTTGGAGTTTAGTGGTCATGATAAACATTTGTATTCATCTAGGGATATGACTTAGAAGTCTTGCGTAGTAGTGTGCATTTGAGTGGTCATGAACAGCGCATGGTTCTTGGCCGAATTGATGTTAAATTGGTTCGTGAGTTTCATTAATTGTCTTTAGAAGTATTGAATTCAAAAAAGAGTTGCATTGGACCGTTTTCGTTTGATACTATTTACGACCTCGAGCGGGAGTAGCTCAGTGGTAGAGTACGACCTTGCCAAGGTCGGTGTCGCGGGTTCAAATCCCGTCTCCCGCTCCATTTTTTTGCCTATTTGTCAACATTCGTTGCTTTTTTCTCACTTCTCTTTTGACAGATGAGATCTGTCTATTTACTTTATTTCTGGTTGTATTTTCTCTTTATGCTCTGTAGAATTCGCTGGTGTTTCTTGGCCAATTATAAGGGTGTATCCGATGTTTGAAAAAGACGATGTTTCTTGGTGGAAGCCGGTTGTTTTTGCGGCCATGGCGGGTGGAATGGGTTGGGGGATTCGTGGGCAGTATGGGCATGAGTCGGGGGCGATGAATGCGGGGGTATTGGTGAGCCTGACGTTATGTTTCTGGATGTGTCGTATGATGCCGATGGGGCAGGTAGTTCGGGCGGCCGCTATGGGGATTTTGGCAATGGGCTTTGGGGGCTCGATGACGTATGGGGCGAATTTGGGACTGACGCAGGATGCAGCTTTTGTTGGGAATTGGGCAGCATTGCGTTGGGGGCTATTGGGGGTATTTATTAAGGGGGGAATTTGGATTTCTTTTTTTGCTTTGTTTTTTTCGATAGGATTGAGTGGGATTCGATATCGGGGACGGGATATTTTGTTGGTGATGGTGTTGGCGGTGTTGACGTTTCCTTTGGGGATTTGGTTGCTGAATATGCCCTTTGATTCGGATCCAGCGAATAAAGTGCTTCCGAAGATTATGTTTTCGTGTATTTGGCTCTTTAATAATGAGATGGATTATAAACCTCGCTTTGAGTGTTGGGGGGGGTTGCTAGTTTCGTTGGGGGTTGTATTTTCTTATGCTAGTTTTCTTAAGAAGGATGCCTTGGTGCGCAATATGGCTTTGTGGGGATTCTTGGGCGGGGGCTTGGGGTTTATGTTAGGGCAGTGTCTTCAGGCATGGAATGCTTGGAATCCCGGGGTGTATGAAGCGAGTTTCATGGGGGATATTTATATCAACTGGTGGAATTTGATGGAGACGACGTTTGGGACGATCATGGGGGGGATAGTTGCGCTGGGCTTGTGGTTGAACCGTGAAAAAATTCAGCTGAAGCCGGAAGCGGATATTAAGGAATTTTGTATTCCCGTTGCGTTTGAAATTGTTTTGATTATGGCTCATTTTATTATGTTAGCGTGTTTGGAGTTTTATTATGTGCCGGTGATTGAACTTCTATATGGCTTTGGATTGCCGATGTTGTTTATCCCTATGGTGAGTATCCTAGGGGGACGCTGGATGGCTTACCTCGTGGTGTTTCCGTTGACTTTGCAAACGATTGCGGGAAAAACGTTGAAGCATGTGATGTTTCATAAAGTTGATGGGGAGTTAATGTTGAATGAAGGTGCGCATATTGTATTGCCTTGGATGTCTAATGATGCGCCTGCGACTATGGCTATGAATATAGGATTGGCTAGTTTTGTGTATGTTGTAGTACCTTTGGCCATCTCGGTTGGGGCGGCGATTTTCTTTTGTCGGAAGCATCAAGGGGCTGAAGAAGGTCATCTATTTGCTGGAATTGCTTTGGTGATTACGGGGTGGAGTTTCTTTTTGTTGAATTGGGCGGTATTTAATAATCCGTGGCCTTGGCAGACTTGGGGAACACGACACTCGAGTGGTTTTTGGTTTACTGTGTGTATCTTTGTGTTAACGGCAATGGTGTTGTTTATGAAACGAAGACCGGCTTTGCCTGGTACGGGAGAGTCGAATGAGTGATAAGGTTGCTTGGGGGATTTTGGGTACGGGGAATATTGCAAAGCAATTTGCTACAGCGTTGAATGCCATGGATGATGCTCGGATTGTTGCCGTGGGGTCGCGTTTTCAGGAGAGTGCGGATCGCTTTGGTGAGCAGTTTGGTATAGAAAAACGGCATGCGAGCTATGAAGCTCTGGCGAATGATCCGAATGTGGAGATTGTTTATGTGGCTACGCCGCATGGCTTGCATAAGGATAATTCAATTTTGTGTATGCGAGGCGGCAAAGGGGTGTTATGTGAAAAGCCTTTTGCTTTGAACCGTGGTGAAGTGGAAGAAATGATTGCGGTGGCTGAGGAGGAGCAAGTCTTTTTGATGGAGGCGATGTGGACTCGGTTTATTCCGGCTGTTCAGCAGGCGATTCAGTGGATTGCTGATGGTGAAATTGGTGATGTGCGTATGGTCCAGGCGAGTTTTGGTTTTCGCTGGGATGCGCCTGAGGGGGCTGCTTTATTTGATCCTGCGCTAGGTGGGGGGAGTTTGTTGGATGTGGGGATTTACCCGATTACGATTGCGCATTTGGCGTATGGTGGAGCACCGGATGTGATAAAGAGTATTCCTTATTTGGGGCGTAATGGAGTGGATGAGCAGTTGGGGGTGATGTTTGGTTATGAGGGCGGGGGCTTGGCGATGTTGTCGAGTGCGATTATGACGGATACGCCGTATGAAGCTTATATCATGGGGAGTAAGGGGATGATTACGTTGCATGATAGTTTTTGGAATGCGTCTCGGGTGAGCATTCGCCGTGGAAATGATGCGGTTGCACCTAAAATGCTTGAGTTTCCTTTGGAATGCAATGGATACGAATATGAAGCGCGTGAGGCGGGGCAGTGTTTGCGTGCAGGGAAACTTGAAAGTGCTGGTATGTCTCATGCGATATCGCGTGAGGTGATCTCGCTATTGGATGATTTGAGAGGGGAATGGGGCTTGAAATACTTGACAGACTAGGGTATTATACATATTAGCACTATTAGTTTTTTTTTGGGGGGTCGTTAATATGGTAAGAGAAGGATGTCCGCCTAAGTAATTGAGGGGATCGGCAAGTACCGTATCATTGCTGAGTTGGGTCACGGTGGTATGCGTATGTTGTATCTTGCTGAGGATAAAAACTTGGGCCGTCAAGTTGCATTCAAGTTCTTATTGGGGGCGCTTTCTCAGGTAGTTCATCCAAATATTGTAGAAATCCATAGTATGGATGAAATTGATAGTCACCTTGTAATCGATATTGAGTATGTTAAGGGGCAGCCTTTATATCAAATCATTCAACATCATCCTGTGTCGTAGGAGTGGGTTGCTCATATTGCGAAGGATGTATTGGAAGGTCTTTCGGTGTGCCATGAAATTGATATTGTGCATCGGCATATTAAGCCTTCGAATGTGTTGATGAGGCTTAATGGGAAAGCTAAAATTGCGAATTTTGGGATTGCTAAGGCTTTGGCTGATAGTCGTGCGATGTCGATTGAGGATACGCATTCCACTACCGTTTTTATGGGGACTCCTCGATTTACGCCTCCTGAAGCTTCGGATGGTGTCCCTGCAAATCCTTCTTGGGATCTGTATTCTTAGGGTATTTTACTTTATGAAGCTTTGACGTGTAGGCCTGCCTTTAAATCGACAACGATGCTTTAGTTGATGGAGGAAGTTCTTTCGGAATCTTCATCGTTGGATATAGTGCCTTTTAAAAATGGATTATATTTTGCCCAAAATGATGGAAAACGGGGTGAGGAGTTGTGAAAACTCAGTGATGATGGAAAGACGATATTGTTATTTAAGGATATTGCGAGGAATTAGTATTTATGTGTTTTTCGCTTGATTTTAGGGGTTTAAATCATGATACTGCTAGCAGATTTTAAGCCTGTATTGTTTAACTAGTTGGTTTTTCATGATTTCTATATATAATTCGACGCCAGCGTGGCTGATCAAAGTCCCTTTTGTCTATATTTGTTTTGCTATTATCCCTTTTTTCTTCGTGAATTGTTCTTCTGTGAAGGTTGAGGATGATGTATCTGCGCCGTTAAATGATGAATCTGCTGCGATCGAACCAGTATCTGGGCATGAAAATACGGATGAAGAATTTTTTGCTGGGTCAGCATCGTGTAAGCCTTGTCATGCTGAACAATTTGCCTTGTGGAATGTATCGCAGCATGCGCATGCGGGACGTCCATTTGAATCGTCGAAGGATCGTGCTGATTTTGAGCCGGGGCATCAAGTGACGTATGGGAGTGTGGAGTCGGCTTTACGTATGGCGGGTGAGAAGCCTGAGATCGTTACGCTGGGACCATCTGGAGAGCTTGAAGCATTTCATCCTGAGTCTGTTATAGGGATCGAGCCGTTGAAGCAATATTTAGTCCCGATTGAGAATGGACGTCTTCAGGTGGTTGATTTAGCCATAGATGTGGATAAGAAGGAATGGTTTAATGTCTTTGGTGAGGAAAATCGCCAGAGTGATGAGTGGGGCTTTTGGGCGAATCGTGGCATGAATTGGAATTCACAGTGTGCTTATTGTCATATGACAGATTTGAAGAAGGGGTATGATCTCGAGAAGGATAGGTATACTACTACTTGGGCTGAGTGGGGGATTTCATGTGAGCAGTGCCATGGGCCAATGGGGCGTCATGCTAAGCTGGGGGCGCCGATGGGTGAACCAAAGGTTTCGCTTGATTTGATTGAGCAGACGATGTCTTCTTGCGCCACGTGTCATGCACGGCGTGAGGAGTTGACAGGGGCTTTTACGGCGGGGGAAGCGTTTTTGGATCATTACCGTCCTACCTTGCCGACGAGCCCGGATATCTATTATCCCGATGGGCAGATTCGCGACGAGGACTTTGAGTATGGGTCGTTTATCTTGAGTAAGATGCATCATAGTGGGGTCAATTGCTTAGATTGCCATAACCCTCATTCTGGTAAATTGGTTTTGCCGGTTGAAGAGAATCAATTGTGCATGTCGTGTCATGGTGAGCCTTCAAAGAAATTGGGTTCGCCGATCATTAATCCAACGCAACATAGTCGACATGCGAAGGGGAGCACGGGTAATTCATGTGTGGAATGCCATATGCCGAAGACGACGTATATGATGCGTGATCCGCGTCGGGATCATGGGTTTATGATTCCGGATCCTTTGATGACGAAGGAGTTGAATATTCCTAATGCGTGTAATCGATGCCATGAGGATCAGAGTGTGGATTGGGCGGTGGAGTGGGCTGGGAAATGGTATGGTGAGGGGCGTTCGACCATGTTTGCGCGTGAGCGAACTCGGTTGATCGCGCGTGCGCAAAAGGGTGATGAAACGGTGATTCCGGAGATGTTGGCGTGGGCGAAAGAAGAGCCGATTCCTGCATGGCGGGCGACGATGTTGACTTTGTTGGGTGCGTGGAATTATTTGCCGGAGGTGCAGGATTTCTTGACGGCGTCGTTGAAGGATGAACATGCTTTGGTGCGTAGTGAAGCGATTCGTAGTATGGAGTTTATTCCGGATACGCATGATGTGTTGACTCCGTTTTTGAAGGATCCTGTTCGTTTGGTTCGCTTGGATGCGGCGTGGGCGTTGCGTGATGATTTAAAGAATCATCATCCTGAGGCGTTGGAGGAGTTAAAGATTTTTGTCGATAATCAGAGTGACCAACCCACGGGGGCTATGCGGCAGGGGGAGTTTGCTTTGTCTGAGGGGCGTGGGGATGATGCGATTAAATGGTTTAAGAGGGCGGTGGATTGGAGTCCGAATTCTCCGTGGTTCCACCATCGTTTAGGCGTGGTGTACCATTTGTTGGGTAAACCGAATTTGGGTGCTACGGCGTTGAAGGATGCGGCAAGATTAGAGCCTGATAATGCGGAACATTCGTATGCTCTGGCGTTGTTGTATGGTGAGACGGGGGATATCGCTAATGCGATGGTACAGTTTGAACAGGCTGTTACTAAACGACCAGATTTTGAGCGGGCTTGGTATAATTTGGGCTTAGCGCGGGCACAGGTGGGGCAGGTTGAAGGCGGTATTGCAGCGATTTTGGAGGCTGAAATTGCAGCTCCTGAGGTTGCAGACTTTCCGTATGCTCGTGCAACATTGCATTATCGGCTTAATGAGTTTGAGAAGGCTCGGGAAGCGGCGAGAAAAGCGTTGGCATTGAATCCGACCTCGCAACAGTTGCAGCAGTTTGTCATGCAGTTGGAGCGGGCGCAGTAGGTGTTTATTCTTCTCGAAGACGGACGACTTCTTCGGTAAGACGAATGTGTATGCTGCGTGAATCGAGCATGCCGACTACGTGGCGATCTTCATCGACTATGGGTATTTCTTCTACACTATTGTCGCGCATGTAGTCCATGGCTTCGCATAGGCTTATATCTGATTTTAGGGTTTTCTTGCCTTCGGCCATTACATCGGCTGCGAGTATCCAGTCCCATGTTTCTGGACTGATCATGATGCCTTTCATGCCATCTAAGGAGGTGATACCTTTAAGTTTATTTTCACCGTCGACCACTGGGTAGAGTGTGTAGTCGTTTACGGAGAAAATTTGGAATATGTGGGTAAGGGGGGTGCCTTGAGTGATTGGGGAGGTGTTGTATGAGAGCACGAGTACTGAACCGCGTTATGCTTTTACAGGGGATGAGTTGTATGTGCGTGTAAAAATTGTATCTTCCAAAGAAATGGAGAATCCATTTTCGGATGGTGGATTTGAATCGGCTTGGTTGCAACCGGTTCTTGTGGCTGGTAAATAGTGGTGGGCTTATTGTGTAAAATAAAAGACGCTGGAAACTACTCACATACGTTTCCAGTGTCTTTTTTGTCTTAAATTATATGTGGTTAGGCGACATATTGCTCGTCGCTGAATCTTACCATTGAGTAGAGGATAAAGGCGAAGAATATTGAGGCGATGGCCCAGCCGATTCCTTTATCAAAGTTTTCGGCTATACCAATAACTACTAGTAGCCAAAAAATAATATTGACGATTGGTATGAAAAATAAGGTTAACCACCACCAACCGGGTTTGCCCGCTAGTTTGCAGAGTAAATATACGTTGTAGATGGGAATTAATACGCCCCATCCTGGTAAGCCTTCTTTGGAAAAAATTTTCCATAAGCCAACGATGTACAAGATTTTTAGCCCAAAATAAATGAGGCTAAAAATAACTGCTGCATCTACATCTGGTTCGTTCATTGATTTTCTCTTGTGAAAAATTCCCCAACACCCAAAAGTTTGTAAATTACGTATTTAGGGAATAACTTTTGTTGAAAGATATTATAGGTAACCTATAAAAGCAAAAGAATATAGTATTCGGTTTTTTATTTTATGATTCGGAATCGAGTAGTGCGTTGCAGAGGGGGTGATTGGGGTCAATTTGCTTTATGCGTTCGCCGAGGTCTTTTGCGCGGTCGGGTTTGTCGAGGCGTTGAAGGCAAAGGCCTTGTTTTGCGAGGACATCGATTAGGCTAAAGGATTGTCCGTAGGCGAGGTAGAAGGTGTCGATGGACATACGGTCTTCGGCTTTTCGGTAGTATTCGAGTGCATTGTTGAAGCGTTCTTGAATGAAGGCGACTTCGCCGCGCAGGTAGTAGCCTTCGGGTTTATCTTCGTTTGTTTCTTCAAACTTTTCGAGAATCATGTCGGCTTTTTTGAGGGCCATTTGGCTCATTTCTACTTTGGACATGATTTTTGCTGTTCGCCCGATCATGTAGCATGTGACGAAATTTACTCCGCCTACTTCTTGTGCTTTTTGGGCATATTGAAGTGCACTTTCCCAATTGCAGACGGTGAAACTGGCGTCTGCTAAACCGATGAGGGCTTTGCGGTTTTCGGGGTCTTTATCGAGTACTCGGTTGAATGTGATGCGGGCTTCTTCGTCTTGGCCGTTTATTGCGTAGGCGTTGCCGAGATCGATTTGCGCGGCGGTCATTTTGGGTCGGGCTTTGGTGACTTGGCCGAGCATGGAGATGGCGCGGTCTATGTTTCCTATGCGTAAGTAGCATTTACCGAGTTGATGGTAGGCTGACGCGAAATCTTTTTGTAGTTCGACTGCGGCGTGAAAAAAATGGATGGCGCGATTGAGGTCGCCTTTCATGGATGCGGTGAGTCCCTCGTCGTAGTAACTTTCGGGGTCGTTTCCGCCAAATGCTTCTGTACTGCTCACAATGATCTCCTAACGCACGGCTTGAAGCGCGCGACGCGTTTGGTCTTCGGTTATGTCGTTTCGGTGTATGACGTGTCCCATCCGGTCGGGGACTACAAATTTTAAGAGGCCGGCGCGGGCCTTTTTATCGTGTTTCATGGCTTCGATAACTTCATCAATGGGCATTTCGGGCCAGGTTGTGGGCATTTCGAAGGCTTCGAAGCAGGCTTTTTGGCGATCGACAAAGGCTTGATCTACGAGGCCTAAGTCTTTGGCTAAGTTGGCTGCGGCGCACATGCCGATTGAGATGGCTTCACCGTGGAGGAATTTTGAGTATTGGGTGACGGCTTCTATGCCGTGACCGAAGGTGTGACCGTAGTTGAGGTTGGCGCGGATGCCGTTTTCTTTTTCGTCGTCTGCGACGATGGCGGCTTTGATTTCGCAGGAGCGTTTGACTGGAATTACGAGTACATCTAGATCGCAGTTGAGGATGGCGTCGATGTGTATTTCCATGTGGCCGAAGAGGGCTTCATCGGCGATGACGCCGTGTTTGATGACTTCTGCTAGTCCGGCGCGTAGTTCGCGTGGGGGCAGGGTTTTCAGCAGGGTCATGTCGATTAGTACGCCTTCGGGTTGGTGGAAGGCGCCAATGATGTTTTTTCCGATGGCGTGGTTTACCCCAGTTTTTCCGCCTACGCTGGAGTCGACTTGGGCTACGATGGTTGTGGGGATTTGGATAAAGGGGATTCCGCGCATGAAGGATGCGGCTGAGTAGCCTGCAGTATCGCCTACGACGCCGCCGCCTAAAGCGACTACTAGGCTTGCGCGATCCATGCCGCCTTGCAAGAATTCACCTATAAAGGCTTCTACTTGGGAGAGGTGTTTATGGGTTTCTCCTGCGGGCATCACGCACCGAACTACGGTGTGTCCGGCTTGTGTTAAGATGGTTTCGACCTTTTCTCCATAAAGTTCATTTACGGTGGAATCTGTAACTATTGCTATGACTCCATTGGCGCTGGTTGACTGTACCATCCCTGGGAGATGGCTTAAAATGTCCTGTCCAATATGTATGGGATAAGCGCGTTCGCCTAGTTCTACGTGCAGTGTTTCCATGGAATGTATGTTTTTGCCTTCCTGCTTGGTTTTTCAAATCTTATTATGCTATAATTTGCGTTCTTCGTCGGGGTGTAGCGCAGTCCGGTTAGCGCACCTGGTTTGGGACCAGGGGGTCGGAGGTTCGAATCCTCTCACCCCGACCATTTTTCCTTTATCATGCAAGGCCATTAGGGCCTTCGCATGTTGGACAATCCCTCACTTCAATTCAGCTACTATATCAAAATTTAGTATGAATTTCCTGCTTCATGCTGGGTAAATGGCTCAGCCACCCATCCACATCGTTTTTTTCCTTCTATTAGCTCTTGTTCAATTCGATCGAATTCTTTTCCAAGAAAAAAGAGGTATCGATGGGTGCGGATATTGTCTTCGTATCGATCGACGCATATTTCGGGGCGGTGGCTATACCATTTTGTTTGTATACTAACTTCATCGATCAGCTCGTAGGAGTATGTCTTTCGTCCTAAAACGAAGTAGTAGCGGTAAAAGGTAAGCGGAACTGAAGCGTCGAGTCGCATGGGGTTGCACACGCGTGTCTGGAATAAGGGGACTTCGTCATTTTCCGGTGTGTATGTGTAGGGGTAGTTTCTCAGGCAAAATGCGACGATCAATAGTGTGTAGAGAATTTCCATTGAGCAACTCCAATTACATCAATGAGTGGTAGAGCACTTCATATTGATCGATGATTTTTTCTTTGTTGAATTTTTCGAGTACACGCTTTCTGCCTTTTTCACCCATTTTTTTAGATAGGGTGTCGTCGGAGAGGATAGCTACGGCATATTTAGCCATGGCATCAATGTCGCCTACGTCGGTTAAATAGCCTGTTTCCCCGTGGTCGACGACTTCTTTGACTCCGCCACTGTTGGTGCCTAATACGGGGACTTCGCATAGCATGGCTTCGAGGTGAGTCAGTCCGAAGCTTTCGTGTTCGCTGGGTTGGAAGACTAAATCCGCGCAGGGGAGAATGTGCTCGATGTTTTGGTAGGTGCCGAGGTAGGTGATGTCTTCGGTGATTCCGAGTTGTTTGGCTACGCCGACGGCGGACATGCGTTCGGGGCCGTCACCGACCATGATGAGTTTGGCATCTACTTTTTTGTGTATTTTATTGAAGGCTCGCACTATATCGGTCACGCGTTTTACGGGACGGAAATTGGAGATGTGCATGATGATTTTTTTGCCGTTATGGCTAAGGGTACAGTGCTCGGGTGAATGGAGCGCGAATTTACTTTCGTCGAGGAAATTGTAGACGGTGTGTACGGGTTTTTTTAGTTCGAATTCACGTTCTGTTTCTTCTGAGAGCCATTGGGATACGGCTGTGACGGCGCAACTGTGTTCTATGGCATATTTGGTGATTCGGAAAAAGGAGGGGTCGGCGCCAACGAGGGTAATGTCGGTTCCGTGTAGGGTTGTGATGATTTTGAATTTTTTCTCGGGGGGGAGCATGTCGCGGGCCATAATGGCGCATGCTGCATTGGGGATGGCGTAGTGTACGTGCCATAGTTTGATATCGAATTCTTCCGCGACTTCGGAGATTTTACTGGCGAGCGCTAAGGATGCGGGTGGATTACGAAATAGGGGGTATGAGACTACACTTACGGTGTGGCAAAAGATGTTATTGTGGAACTCAGTTAGGCGAAAGGGTGTTTCGGAGGTGACGAAATGGACTTCGTAGCCTCGTTCGGCGAGTGCTATGCCTAGTTCAGTGGCCATGATCCCACTGCCGCCGGCGGATGGGTGACAGGTGATGCCTATTTTGATGGGTTCACTCATTAGCGTTTTCCTAGTTCTGTAAAGCTGGTAATGCCGATGGGGCCTTCGCAGTAGAGGGGCTCGCCATAGTCGGCTTTGATTCGATTTCCCCAGTAGGCTGAGCGTTTGCTTATGCCGTCCCAAAACTCTGGGGTTGAGATGAGTGTTTTGGGGCCTTCATAGTGGGGATTGTGTAATTGGGAATGGTAGGCGACGAGTGCTTGCATTTTTTGCTCAAAGTGTGGGGAGATGTCCATAACCAGTTGTGGTGGAGTTTCATCGTCGGAGTATGGGTTGTAATTATAGACTTGATCGGCTCGATGGGGATCGGAGTTTGTCTTGATTGAACTGACGCCTGCAAAGAAATTGGCGTCGCGGCAGAGTTCGGCTGCGGCTCGGTGATCGGGGTGCCGATCGGAGGCGCGGTGAATGAGTAGAATTTGGGGTTTGAGTTTGCGGATGAATGGAATAACTTTTAGTCGTTGTTCGGATGTATTCTCCACACCACCATCGGGGAGTTCGGCATTTTCACGAATACTGACGTTGAGAAGATCGGCAGCGTTTTGGGCTTCGATGAGGCGTTCATATACGGTGCCGCGTGAACTGAGTTCGCCTTGGGTAAGATCCAGAATTCCTGTTTTATATCCTTGAGCGGCGAGTTCTAGGAGGGTTCCGCCCACCCCAAGGTCTACATCATCTGGATGTGCGCCTATTGCTAATACATTAACGGTCATAGTTCCACCTCGTTCATGATAAAGGTTTCAATTTCGAGATCATTCAATAGTTGATCCATCATGCCCCAGCCGTGTCCCATAAGGTAGCTGTAAATGTTATAAACACGTTCTTGGGGCTTTTTGTTCGGGACGAGTTGTGTGCGTAGGCGCTTGATATGGCCTTTCACGGTCTCGACTTGTTCAGTACTTATATGGGCGATTACGCGTTCAAGTCTGTCGAGTTTTTGATTGATTTCGGTTTGAAGGTTTACGGCCATGTCGGAGGGCGTTGGGGAGTCTGATTGTAGGTTTTTTATCCAGTTGTCTAGTATTGGATTGAGGTCTTCGCGCATAGTTGATGTTTGATGGATTGCTTTGGATTGGGTGATGTAACGGAGAGCATTGGTGACCAAATCATTTTCAGATTGGGTTAATTCAGCGCGCGTAAGATTATAACGATTGAGTAATTGGTTTAGTTTTAGTGATGTTAAGATTGCTTCGGCACGGGGATAGAGTACGGGCATAGGGGAATCGAAGAGTTCAAAGACCGCTTTAAATTGACCCCAATAGGTGAGTTCGCCGGGACCGGCCACATATGCGGCTACGGGAAAGAGATGTTGTTGGACTACGCAGCGCAGGGCAACGTTTGGACTAAATGCTTTGGGGGATTTTTCGGATAATACTAAAAGGTCTTCATCGGTGAATTTTTGCTTGGAATCGGGTAGCTCGAATAAATTATCTGTGTAAACAACTCTTTGTCTTTTGCCATCGAGTTCGATGAAGAACGCACATTCTTCAGGGCTTTTTTCTACTTGGGCAGTAAAGCCTAATTGTTGCAGGGCGTGGGCGCCTTTATTTACGCATCGACTGACTTCGAGGGGCTGCTTAATTGCCTGTTTGATGATGGGTGCCGCAGCGGTGCGTGCTTCTTCGAGGTGTGGCGCGAAAAAGACTAGGGGGGTATTGTGGAAGAGCTTGACCAATAGGTGGGTAGACCAATCGGAGAGGGAGACGGCTTCTTGAGCGATTTTATGGAGGAAGCTTTGGATTTCATCTTTGAACTCGGTCCCGATTGCAGCATCGGCTAGGGTGTCGATGAGTTCGTGGATTTGTTCGGATAGTGGAACTTCGTGCAGAGCTTTTTCTTGTTCGCCTGGCGTTTCTTGGAGACTTAGTTTTTGTACGTTTTGTTGTTTGTTGGGGAAGAAGGTGTTTGCTGCTTCTTCGAAGTCATGATCTTCACTGCCGATCCAGAATATTGGTATGCAAGGGACTCCGTGTTTAGCGGTGATCTTCTCGGCGAGTTTGAGGGTGGTGATGGCTTTGTAGACTGAATAGAGTGGGCCGCCAAAAATGGCGGGTTGTTGTCCTGTAATGACGACTGCTTCATTGCCTTCAAACTGGGGATGGTGATCGTAGTACGCATTGAAGTCTCGTATGGCTTGAACGAGGTTTGTATCCCACTCATGGCTTTCGGGTGGAGTGTCCATTAATGAAGACATGGGTTTTGCGAATAAGGAGGTGACGTTGGGGTTACCTTGGATATAGGCTTCGCGAAAGGTTGCCATGATTAGGCCTTCCTGCCTACGATGATCATGCGTGGGTGATCGGGGGCGCATGGACTGCCGTCGTAATTGCCGTAGGTTTCATCGACGTGTAGTCCGCCTTTTTTGAGGAGTGTGATAAATTCTTCTTGGGTATAGAGGCGAACGGATTCTCCGGTGGTTTTTACCACTTCAGAGTCATGCTTGATGATGGTGGTTTTATTGACGCGCATGGCTTCATGATCGACCCAGCGTTTTTCGTAGACGTCAAAATCACCTGCTACTCGATAGGTTTCGGGATCTAGATGCTCAATGGTGTATTTTTTGGCGATATAGTCGAGAAAAAAGCGGCCGCCGGGTTTGAGGGCGGTGGCTAAATCTTGGGCGACTTTTAGATTGTCTTTAGGGTCTTCAAAGTAGCCGAAACTGGTAAAGAAATTGGTGACGACATCAAAGGCGTGTTTGAATGGGAGATGGCGCATGTCGCCACGTATTAGGTTGACTTGGGAATCGAGCTTTCCTTGGGCCATTTCGAGGAGGTGTGGGGAGTAATCGAGTCCGGTGATATATGGGGTTCTTTTGGACAGGTGGGCAATGTGTCGTCCACTGCCGCAACATAGGTCCAATACATGATCGCTTTCTTGAAGGTTTAATTGCTTCATGGCGAAAAGCGACTCGGCCTTTGCGGCTTTAATGGTGCGGTGTGCGTAGATGGTGGGATAGAGGGCATCAAAGGTGTCTTTGAACCAATTCCCGGCAATTATCGGCTTCTGATTGGACATAAGTGTTATTGTAGAGAATTACGAGGGGATATTGCGAGTTATCGTGTGTGTAATGGATTCTCTATACTTCGCCACCAACGGTATGGAGTTTGAGCATGTTGGTGCGTGTGCGGATGGCGAAGGGGACTCCTCCGGCTACAACGACGGTGTCGCCTGTTTTAGCGAGTGCGTTGTTGAGTAGGATACGGTCGAGGACTTCGTGAACGTTTATGAGGTTGACGTTTTCATTGAGTAGTAAGGCTTCGACCCCCCAGATGATGGAGCAGCGTTGTTGGATTTCTTTGTCGGTTGTGATGGCGGTGATGGGAACCTTGGGGCGGTAGCGCGCTACGAGTGCGGCGGTGAAACCCATCTTGGTGAAGGATATAATGCGGGTGGCTTCGATAGCGTGTGCGGTACGGCAAGCGGCTTGACCGATAGCGTCCCCGTAGCTGCCGCGACCAGTACGTATTCCGGCGGAGCGCATGCGCATGATGCGGGTGTGTGGCGGCTTGTCGATGAGGGACAAATCAGCATCGTCGGCTATGTCGTGCATTACTGAGACGGTTTTGGCGGGGTATTCGCCGGAAGCGGTTTCGCCTGAGAGCATGACTGCATCTGTGCCGTCATAAATGGAGTTAGCGACATCAGCAACTTCTGCGCGGGTGGGGCGTGAGTTGTTGATCATGGATTCGAGCATTTGGGTGGCGGTGATGACGGGCACACCGACGTCGTTGCATTCGCTGATGAGTCTTTTTTGAATTTGAGGGACTTCGTTGAGGGGGATTTCCACGCCGAGATCGCCTCGTGCGATCATGATGGCGTCGGAGGCTTCAACAATTTCGGCAAAGTTTTTGAGGGCTTCGGGACGTTCGATTTTGGCGATGGTAGAAATGGTTTTTCCGGATGCGGCGATGCGGCGTTTGAGGTCGACGACATCGTTGCTTGTACGAACGAATGAGAGGGCGATGAAGTCTATGTCCAGTGTAAATGCAAAGTCTAAATCGTCGATATCTTTTGGCGTGAGTGCGGGGGCGCTTACATCTACGCCGGGTAGGTTGATGCCTTTGTGTTCGCCGAGGAAGCCGCCGTGGATAATTTCACAGTGGACATCTGTTTCATTGGTTTCAAGTACTTTAAGCTCCAGCACGCCGTCGGCCATAAAGATGGAGTCCCCGGGATTCACGTCGTTGGGCATTTGGTCGTAGGTTGTGGAGACTTCTTTTTCAGTACCAATGACGTCGCGCGTGGTGATGCAGAAGTGGTGCCCTACATCTAAGTGTACGACTTCGCGATTGCGGAGGAGTCCAGTCCTGATTTTGGGCCCTTGTAAGTCGACTATGATCCCCAGGTTTTTCCCTGTTTCTATCGCCGCTTGACGAAGAAGGTCGCATGTTTTTTGATGGTAATCGTGTGAACCGTGAGACATGTTGAGACGGGCAACGTTCATGCCTGCGTTGAGCATGTCCTTTAGGACGTCGAGCGATTGTGAGCTGGGTCCGACCGTACAAACGATTTTGGTACGACGAGTATTGTTAAAGGTCACGGTGTTTTCCTTGGTTTATTTGAATGATTCGAAGGCGTGATAAATGGCGGTTACTGCTGCCTTCATATCGACTTCGTCGACCCCCACGATGATGTTGGTTTCGGAAGATCCTTGATCAATGACGCGTATATTTACTTGAGCATCGTCGCTTAGGGCTTTGCATAAGTTTGTGGCCACACCAACGTGTTGATTCATGCCTTTACCTACGGTCGCAATGAGGGCTAGGCCGCTAGTTAAGGTGATGCTGTCGGTGTCGCAAACTTTTTTTAGGGTTTTGAGAATGGCTTCGCCGTGATCGCCCAGTTCTTCGTCTTTTAATATGACGGACATGGTGTCGATACCGGTGGGCATGTGTTCAAAGTTGATGCCGTTATCTCTGAGTATGGTTAATACTTTAAGTGCAAAACCGAGTTCGCGGTTCATTAAGGTTTTTTCGATGTTGATCATGGAAAAGCCGCCGCGTGCTGCAATTCCACAGACGGGTTGTTTGGGTTTGCGATCGGCGACAATCATGGTGCCGTCACTCTCGGGGGAGTGGGTGTTGCGAATGTTTATGGGGATTCCTGGTTTTCGCAATGGAAATATGGCTTCATCGTGTAGTACGGAGGCACCCATGTATGCGAGTTCTCGAAGTTCGCCGTAGGTGATTTCATTGATGCGACGTGCTTGGGGTACGATGCGTGGGTCGGTCATGCGGAAGCCGGATACATCGGTCCAATTTTCATAGAGATCTGAGCCTGTTGCGCGGGCCACCACGGAACCGGTTACGTCGCTGCCGCCGCGACCGAATGTTAGCACTTGGCCTTTGGGGTTGGCGCCGTAGAAACCGGGGATGACAAATCGGCCTTCGCCTTGTAATGCTGCGCCGAGTGTATCGTAGGTCTTTGGATCTAGATTGCTATTTATATCAAAATGGATATAGTCTGCTGGGTCGATAAACGTTCCGCCCAGGACATCGGCGATCAATCGACCGTTTAGGTATTCCCCACGGGAAGCCAAGTAGTCGGAGGTGGTGTAGTTTGGTGCTTCGGCTATGATGGCATCGATTTCTGCATCTACATCTAGGTTGCTTCCGAGGTCTGTTTTAAGGCCTTGGAATCGTTTGCGGATGATTGAAATTGGTTCTTCGGGATCGAATCCGTCTTGTAGTATGTGAAACCATCCTAAGAGTAGATCGGTGACTTTTTTGTCTTCGTCGGAGCGTTTTCCTGGAGCGGACGGGACGATGTATTTGCGTTCTTCTTTGGCTTCAACAATATCCAACACTTGACGAATGCTTGTGGCCCTGGCTAATGAGGTGCCTCCGAATTTACACGTAATGGTACCCATGGTTTGTTGCTTTTCCTTTCAGTAATGTAGAGCTATTTGATGGTGCGCGTAGTAGTTGCTAAGGGAGTATACGTCCGACTGCGCGTAATATGTCATTGTAGGTGACGAAGAGCATGAGTCCTAGGATGAAGAAGACGCCGGCGGCCTGGAAACGTTCGAGGATTTGCGGGCTGACTTCTTTACCGCGTAGGGCTTCGATGCCGATGATGGTTAATTGCCCACCATCTAGGACAGGTAAGGGTAATAAGTTGAATATACCTAGGTTAATGCTGATCATGGCGAGCATGGTAAAGAAATCATAGAGCCCGCTACGTGCTGAGTTGGCCGTGGCTTCGAAAATCATGACTGGACCACCCAGGAGTTTTGGGCTTAATCCACCGGTAAATAGTTTGGTTAAAATTTGTCCAATTTCGGTGGTGCGTTTCCAGCATTCGCTGGTTGCATAGGCGATTAGAGTGCCTTTGGGTTGTTTTTGGAAGACGGTTTCTGTGTCCCAAACCACGCCTACTTGTTTTCGTGGTTCTACGGTCAGGGCCACATCCATTGTTTTTGCTTTTTGGTATAAGCCAAAGATTAGGCTGGGGCGTTCAACGGTTAGGGTTACTGTTTCGCCAATTTTGGTGTCTTTGACTTCTTGCAGGAGTGCTATGGTCGCTTCTTCGCCGTTGATTTTGCTAACGGTATCGTAGCGTTGTAAGTTGGTGGCTTCGGCCAATTCAGGGCTTATGCCGGCGATTTCGGGTTGTTTGTCGAGGGATATACCGGTTAGGCCTTTGACCAAGTCGGCGATTTTTACTTTGGTGATTGTGCCTGACGTGGCTGTTGGATCGGTTGTTAGGGTGACTTCGACTTCGGCATCGGGGTTACTGTTCATTAACTTGCGAATGGTGGTACCCACTTTATTGTTGGCGTTTACTGCTAAAACATAGTGGCCATTTTTTAAGTTGGTGCGTTCTGCAAATTCCGTGTCTTTTAGTTTTATTTCTTGGGCCTTGGTGTCTTGTATCGCGACAATGCTGTCTAAGGGTGGTGTGAAGTAAATGTCTTTAAATGAACCTCGAATTTTCGTTTTCAAGGGGATGGTGATTTGTTCATCGCCGCGTTGTACCAGCAAGGTCATGGTGGCGTCTTCTTCAAGTTCCTGAATTTGAGTGCCAAACGAAATTTTATCGATCCATTGACCGTTAAGTTGGATAATACGGTCTTGGGCTTGCAGTCCATAATCTGCGGCTGGTGAACTGGGGAGTACATGGTTGATCAATCCGGCTTGAAAGGGTTGGTAGCCAAATTGGGTTAAAGGCATCTCTGGGTTTAGTTGTAGGGGTTCAACTGAGCATATATAGTTTTCAATTGTGCCATCGGGCAATGTGCGTTCAATTTTAATGGTTGCATTTTGCCCTTTGTTCAGGACGGCCGCAGTTGCAATTTCGGTGAAATTGTTCATGGGGGCGTCGTTGATTGATAAGATGCGATCGCCTGATTGCCAGCCGATTGCATCGGGTTCTTGGGTGAAATCGGTTTGCTGGCCTTCGGTTAGCAGGTACATCTTGGCGGCACTGGCTGGGGATTCAGGCGTTACTTGACCGATACGGGTTTCGAGGGTTACTTTGGATACATCACCGCCAAAGAAGCCCATTCCTAGGTAAATAAAGAACGCTAGGACGATGTTCATGGCAGGGCCTGCGATGAGGATGAAGGCCCGTTGTAATTTAGTTTTGTTGTTGTACCAGCGCTCTGGGGGTACATGTCCGTAGGTGCTTTCGCGTTCTTCGTCTTCTAAGGGGACATCTTCTTGTCCGGCCATCTTTACGTAGCCACCAATGGGTAATAAACCTATACAGTAGTCTGTTTCGCCCCAGCGATAGCCAAATACACGTGGTGCCATGCCTAAACTGAAACGGTCGACGTATACTCCGCACATTTTGGCAGCAACAAAGTGACCTAATTCGTGTACAAACACCAAGATTCCGAGGGCAACAAGGAAAACAGCAATGTTGAATAACATGTAAAACTCCTGATAATTTTGTTGGCAAGTCCCTATTATGACATATTTAGATTGGCAATTGCGTGTTTTGCGGCGGCCCGTGCTTCTGTGTCGGCTTGAAGGATGACCGCTAGTGATGTGGCTTTTATAATTCTTGCATCGTTTAGTACTGTTTGTACGATTTCGGGTATTGCTAAAAATGGAATTTCGTGGTTTCGGTATGCTTCAACCGCTATTTCGTTGACTGCATTGAGCACTGCTCCTGCGGTTCCGCCTTTGTGTGCGGCTTCTAGGGCTAGGCTTAGGCATGGGAATTGGGCAAAATCGGGTGCATCGAAGGTAATGTCTTTCATGGTGGTGAGATCGAGGCGAGCCATAGGCTCGTCCACGCGTTCAGGAAAAGTCAGTGCATATTGAATGGGCAGGGTCATATCGGTCACGCCTAAGTGGGCCAAAATACTGCCATCGGTGAATTCAACGAGGCTGTGGATGATGCTTTGGGGGTGGATGAGCACTTGGATTTTATCGAGTGGTACATCAAATAACCACATGGCTTCGATAATTTCGAGGCCTTTGTTCATGAGGGTGGCGGAGTCGATGCTGATTTTTTCACCCATGTTCCATGTGGGGTGATTGGCGGCTTGTTCGGGGGCAACATCGGCGAGTGTTTCGCGCGGTTGCTTGTAGAATGGACCGCCTGATGCGGTTAGGTGAATTTTGTATACTCCGCTTGCTTCGTGTCCATAGAGGCATTGAAAGATGGCGTTGTGTTCGCTATCGACGGGTAATACTTGGACGCCATGTTTGCGGGCAGTGGACATGATTAGTTCGCCGGCCATGACCATGGGTTCTTTGTTGGCTAAGGCGACTTGGTTTCCGTGTTCAAGTGCTGTGAGGATGGGGCGTAAACCCACGGCTCCGACGACGCCGCAAAGTAGGATATCAGTATCCAATTGGGCGAGTGCACATAGGCCTTCAATGCCGACATGGACGGTGCATGCTGGATGTTGTTGGGTAAATTTTTTTGCTGCTTCTGCATCCATAATGGCTACGTTGGCAGGTGAAAATTCTTCAACTTGTTGTGTTAGTTGTGCGATATCGGAGTGGGTGGAGAGTGTATGTACGGCTAGTTTTTCTGGATATCGACGAATGACTTCGAGTGCGCTATTGCCGATGGAACCGGTGGAGCCCAGTATGCTTACACGACGTGGCATAGTTTAGCTGTCCTGAGTCGCTTGTTTTTGACGCATGAGGTTGACTGTATCGCGGGCAATATGGCGTTCTTCTAAGAAGGCTGTGATGTCGGATACGGCCCCCATATCCAGAATCTTTTTGGCGAGTCGTTTGGCTTGGGGGATGGTGGTATTGGCAATTTCGGCTCGAATTAATGGTAGGTTTACCGGGGACATGCTGAAATGGCGTACGCCGATGCCGAGAAGTAATTCGGTTAGCATGGAGTCGCCTGCCATTTCGCCGCAGACGGTGCAGGGAATGCCGGCTTTGTCTGCTTCGTCTATGGTTTGCTTGATCATGCGTAAAACGGCCATGTGGGTTGGCTGATATAGGTGGGCTGTGCGTTTGTTTACGCGGTCGACGGCTAAGCAGTATTGGATGAGGTCATTGGTTCCCATACTGAAAAAGTCGCATTCTTCGGCGAGCTTATCGGCAATCATCACTGCGGCGGGGACTTCGATCATGGTACCTAGTGGCACATTAGGATCAAAATCGATGCCGCGTGCGGTTAAATCGTTTTTTACTTCTTCTACAATTTGTTTGGCTTCGCGAAATTCATCGATACCGGTAATCATGGGGAACATGATCTTGGTGTCGCCAAAAACGCTGGCGCGTAACATGGCGCGGAGTTGGGCTTTAAATATGTCGGGACGGTCTAGACATAAGCGAATTGATCGCCAGCCTAGTTGTGGATTCATTTCTTTATCGTCGGTAATGCTGGCGATAACTTTGTCGCCTCCCAAATCCAATGTACGCATGGTGACTGGAAGGGGATTCATGGCTTTAATGACGCTACTATAGGTGTTGTACTGTTCTTCTTCTGTTGGTAGAGTGTTGCGATTCATGAACATGAATTCTGTGCGGTATAAGCCTATGCCTTGGGATAGTTTTCGGGCGTTGTGTTGGGTTTCTTGAAAGAATTCGATGTTAGCGTAGGTGGCTACTTCTGTGCCGTCTTGTGTAACGCAGGTTCCATCGGTTGTGGCATCGACAAGCACCATACGATCTGCTTCAAAATTAGATTTTAAGTGTTCGTAGTAGGCCAGTGTTTCATTGGATGGGCGTAGAATAACGTAGCCGTTGATTCCGTCTACTATCATTTGGTCGTTGTGGGAAACTTGTTTGGATACGCGTTGCAATCCCACGACGGATGGGATTTCAAATGCGCGTGCGAGGATGGCCATATGGGATGTGGGTCCGCCTTCGTCGCTGGCGATACCGAGGGTGTTGGGCATGTCCATGTTGGCGGTTTCGGAGGGCGATAAATCATGGGCTGCTATGATGCTGGGTTGTTCTAAATCTTCGAGTGTTTCGGGTTCGTCATCGAGTAGGTTAGCTAAAACGCGTTTACCGATATCAATGAAGTCCATGGTGCGTTCGCGGAATAGGGGGTCTTCAATTTGTTGCATCATATTTACATAGCTGGTGATGAGATCGTCTACGAGTGATTCGACATTGAGTTTTTCTTCTTTGAGGCGGCGTTCGATTTCTGGCTTAAAGGCTACATCGTCGAGCATGTCTAAGTGGGAGTGGAAAATGGCTGCGTGGGTTTCGCCGAGCTCTTCACGTGTTTGTTCATGCAGCGCAGTGAGTGATTCGCGTGCGTCGTTAAAGGCTTCATCAAGACGGGCTTGTTCAGAATCCACATCGCTGATTTCATGGCGTGGGATTTCCAGGGCCTGAAGCTGGAAGGGGTAGGCTGGGCCGATGGCTATGCCGGGGGAGACCGCTATACCGCGTAATTTGATTTCCAAGTGCTTACCTCAAAATGCATTTCAGTTGTAGATTATGCATTGATAAGTTAATGGGGAGTGTGGACCCTGAATGCGTTACATCTCTTCGCCGAATCCGTTTTCGATGAGTTTGCGTATGGCATTGAGAGCCCCTTGGGCATCGTCGCCTTCGCAACTGACGAGTAAATGAGTACCTTGAGCAGCTGCTAGGGTCAATAACCCCATAATACTTTTGGCGTTTACCCGTTGTCCGTCTTTTTGTAGATGCACGTCGCATTCAAACTTTAGTACTGTTTGGACGAACTGCTGGGCTGGGCGTAGGTGCATCCCGAGTCTATTCAAAATGACCATTTCTTCTTCGACTAATGCGCTCATATGTATTTCGGATTCCTGTTTTGGGTTGACCAAAAGTCTAGAAACTTTGGCAATTTGGATGATCATACAGAAATGAGGGCCTTTTCAGCAAATGGATGGCGGAATTGGGGGGTGGGGGCTTAGGTTTGATTGGGGAGTTGATTTAGGCCGTAGGAGAAGAGGAGAAGGTCTTGGGTATTGGAAATAGGACTATCGGTCACTAAAATGGAGGTTTTGGAGAGAGTAGTGCCGCTTTCAGTGTTTAGGATGTCGACGAAACCGCTTGAGGATGGGGGCTTTCGGTATTGGGTAAGGGGGTTGCGGGGCTCCATTTTGATGTGTTTGTATCCCAGTTTCGAGTATGGAGTTTTCCGTAGATTTGGCTGATGTTTTCCAGGGTAATACCGACTGTATGGAATCCAGCGATTCCTAGTGAGGAAAGGTGCGTTTTTTGCAAGGGAGAATTGGGCTTTCAGTGGGCGTGGTATGTGCCTACTTTGGGGGCGGATTCGGGGAGAGGATCGCCGTAGACCCGATGGTTGCGCATGTATGCGATGTGGATTTCTCCGTTGGGAATATGGCCATATCGATAGAAAATCTATTGTAGCCAAGGGGTGTTTGAGCGACAATTTCGTTGATGCTGGAGATGAATTTTGGGGAGCGGAACCATAGGTAGCGAATTGCGTTGTAGGAATTTCTGGATCCACCATAAGGTCTATTATAAAGGGCTAGATGCAATCTCGTTTAGCCTGGAACAAAGATGAGGTAGGACCAGGCGGTCTGGGGTTTGCTCTGTTGTTGGCCTTTTGGGATGAGGTGTGAGGGGGACCAGTTGAGGGTGCAGAGGTAGAAATTGTGGCGGTGATCGATGTAGGCGAGGTAGAGGATTTCTTTTTACCGGGCAATGGCAATGTAGTAGGCGGAGGTCATGTCGGGGGGCGCGAAGGCGGTTTTACCGCCGGAAACGATTTTGGGGGTGTTGTAGCCTCAGAATGGGCTGACCCAGGAGTGGCCTTGGTCGGTTATGGCGATGGAACGGCTACTATGCTTTGGATACTCAGTATGAATAAAGCTGATATTAATCCATATTTAGAACGGTGTTTAGTCATTTAGTTCCAAATCGATATCATGATAGCTTATTTCTCGATGGTGAATTCGTCTCTGACGTCGCCGTTGATGTCGATGGCGCGGTAATGCATTTTGTTGCCGTCGATGCGTATGTCGAGTACTTGGTAGGTAGAGACGTTGGTCATGCCGAATTCGGTGTAGTCGTAGTCGCCTTGGTCGTAGTATTTGGTGCCGGATACGGAGACGATGTAGATGGTGCCTTCTTTGGCTGAGTCGACGCGTTTTTCGTCTTTCATGGGCCATGTGCGCAGGTAGGCGTGGTCGTGGCCTTGGAGGGCGACGTCGACGTGGTATTTGTCGAAGATGGCGCCCCAGAGTTCGCGTACTTCGCGGTTGTTGCGGTCGGGGCCGGAGGAGTAGGCGGGGTGGTGGTAGACGACGAATTTCCAGGTGGCGTCTGATTTGGCTAGTTGCTCATCGAGCCATTTGGTTTGTTTGTAGGGTTCTACGTTGGTATCGAGCACGACGAAGAGGGCGTTGCCGTATTCGAATGAGTAGGCGCGTTCTTTGGTGATGGTGTCGGGGCCATTTTGGGGGAGATCGAAGAGGGCGAGGTACATCCAGGGGCCTTGATCGCCTTGGTCTTCGTGGTTTCCGATGGCGGGGACGAGTTGGCGGCGGTCGTATACGGTTTCGGCGTTGGCGAAAAAGGTGTCCCAGTCGTCGCGTTCGTTTCCGCGGTTAACGAGGTCGCCGGCCATAATGTAGAAGGCGGCTTCGGGCTCGGTGGCGTAGGCTTTGCGGACGAGGTTTCCCCAGGTGTCGAGGCCGTTTTGAGCGTCGCCCATGTAAACGAATTTGAAGGGTTTATCGCCGTCGGGTGCGGTGGTGAATTCAGCGGGTGGTAACCAGATGTCTTTGGTACCTACTTGGTATTCGTAGGTGGTGGCTGGTTTTAATGGGGTCATGGTAACGGTGTGGCGGTTTACATGGGTGTCGTTGACTGTGCTGAGGCTTTCGAGAACTTTAGTGGTCGCTATAACGGTGGTCCATTCTGAGGCGATGTCGGTGCCGGGGCGTTTTTTGGCTCGGTAGCGGACCATGCTTTTGTCGACGTCGGTGCTGGTGCGCCATTGTACGCATTGGGTGGTTTTTGGATCGTCGTTCCAGGTGAGGGTGATTTGATCGGGGATTTGTGTGGATACATAGTCCGTCATGTGCCAGATGGCGGTGAGTTTAGCGGTTTTGCGTTTGTTGGGATCTCCGCGTAAGAGTGTGGAGCCTTTGAGTGTGTTCGGAATTGTGGTGAGTGTGCGTTCGTCCCAACTAACGTAGGGGCGTTCACCCACTTTCATTTCACCAAGGCTATGGATACCGGGATAGATGTCTTTGATTTTAACTTTTTCATTGTCTTTTTGTGGGCGAATACTGACGAAGTAGTGATCGCCGTCGCCGGTGAGGGATGTGACACCGAGGCCGATTTCACCGGCTGGAAAATTCTTTTCCCATACTTCGAAATTGTCTTTGGTGGCTTCGACGATATCGCCGGTTTTTTTGAAGCCGTGTTCTTCTAACCAGAAGACGGTTTCTCTACGCTTAGCTTCACGCATGACGGAGATGGTGACGGGTTTATTGACGTGGAAGGTGATGTGTTCGGTGGATAAGATGTGGCGTTCTTCGTCGGTCATGAATGCGAGTAGTTTTTCGACGTCTAGTCCTGCGAGCTTTTCGGGTTCGACTTCCTGGGAGAGGCGTTGCATGATGCCGGCAATGGTGTCATGTACGGAGGGGTGGTTGCCAACGTGGGCCTGTGCGGCCAAGGTAAGGTTCAGGATGAATACGGTGCAAAGGGCAATGAATGGGCGCATGGTGGATCCTATATGTGAGGTGGTGAAAATAAAAAAATTAAGTGCTTTATAAAAGTCAATTATACCGCGTGTGCTTTGGCGGGTCAAGAGGGCGGTGGTGAAGGGGAATAACATTTATAGTGAATTGGATATGCCTTTGCCGTTGAATATTAAAGGGGGAATACGATTCTCACGGGGAATAAGTTTGATAATGTGAAAGTGGTGGTGGATGATGTGAAGAAGTTGTCTAAGCCTATTATGTTGAATAATAACCTGATGCTGGATTCGATTATTGGGTGTCATCAAGGGAATTGAAAACGGATATTCAGTTTGTTGCGACGCCTAAGAAAGTGCAGCCTTAATTTTTTCGTATTCTGAATAAGGGAAGCGGATTTGACCCATGAGTGGGGCGTGGCCTTTGATGGAGCCGTGACAGTCGGAACCTCCGGAGATGAGCAGCTTGCGTTCGGTGGCGACGGCTTGGAGTTCGGCGATGTGACCGGGCGTGTGTTTGGAGTGGAAGACTTCGATGCCGTCGAAGGGTTTTTGGAGCATTTTGGTGAGGGAGTTGCGGACTTTTCCGATGCAGGGGTGGGCGATGAAGGCGAGACCTTCGGCGGCGTGTATTGATTCGATGGCTTTGTCGCTGCTAATGGCTTTCTTGGGGACGTAGGCTTTTTTTCCGGCTTTGATGTATAGGTCGAAGCCGCCTTGGACAGTGGGGGCTTTTCCAAGAGCGACGATTTCCTGGGCGATGTGCATGCGGCCGATGACGCCATCGCCATATTTTTCCTTGAGGTCTTCTATACTTACGGGAACGTCTAGTTTGTTGAGTTTGTCGACGATTTTTTCGGCGCGGAGGGCGCGTTCATTGGAAAGGGTTTGCAGGACCGTGGTGAGGGATTCGCTGTAGGGATCGACGCCTAGGCCGAGGATGTGAATTTCCATTTTACCCCATTGTGCGGAGATTTCGACGCCGGGCATGAGTTCGAGTCCGGCTTTATCGGCGGCGGCTTGGGCGCGGGGGATTCCGGTGAGTGTGTCGTGGTCGGTGATGGCGATGGCGCTGAAGCCGTTTTCCACGGCGCGGGCAACGACAACTTCGGGGTCATCGCCTCCGTCGGAGAAGGTAGTGTGGAGGTGGAGGTCTACGAATTTTGACATAAGTATTTAATTTCCATCGAATAATTCGAGGCATGATTTTGAAAGTTTCTGTATTTCTTCCCATTCTCTCGATACTTGTAATGCATAGACTCTCTTTAATTGGATATTTTCTGGTCCACTTATTTGATCGTGTTTTCTATCGATTAGTTTGAGTGATTCCGTAATTAATGGAAAAATTTTTCCATTTTCAAGCCATTGTGGGGCTAATAGGAATCGATCATGAAATTCTAACGCTAATTCATCAATATTGCTCTTAATATTAAAATTAGAGTTGAAATTTTTTTCGAGGTACTTTACTTGTAGTGATGGAGAACTGCTAAGGAGTTTAAGCTCAGGTAGTATTGATAAAGGGTATATTAACATCGAATTTTTTACTTATCGATATTAGAGAAGAGTGTGGATTTTAGTCGGTCGAGGACGCCGTTGACGAAGCCTGCTGAGTCGCCGGTGCCGTAGGCTTTGGCGATTTCGATGGCTTCGTTCATGGCGACTTTTAGAGGAACGTCGTCGGTATAGGCGATCTCATAGATGGCGACGCGTAGGATGTTACGTTCGATTTTACCAACGCGTTCGGGGGTCCAGTTGGTGAGGGCGCCGTCGATGTGTTTGTCGAGGTCTTCGAGATTAAACTGGACGCCTTTGATGAGCTTTTGTGCGTATTCGCGCACGGCGGACTTTGTGTCGAAGGTTTCCCAGAAAGGGGGCATAGCTTCTTCCCATTCGTAGTTGGTGAATTCGATGCTGAACATGAATTCGAGGGCACGGCGTCGGGATTTTCTGCGTTGTTGTGGACTGTTCACGGTTAGAATTTCTCCATGAGGTTGGCCATTTCGATTCCGCCTACGGTGACTTCGAAGCCTTTGTTGCCTGCTTTGGTACCGGCGCGTTCGATGGCTTGCTCGATGTTTTCGGTAGTGAGTACGCCAAAGAGGACGGGGACGCCGCTTTGTAGGGTAACTTGGCCGATGCCTTTGGCGGCTTCTCCGCATACGAAGTCGTAGTGGGAGGTGGCGCCGCGGATGACGCATCCGAGTGCGATGACGGCGTCGTATTTTCCGCTGATGGCGAGTTTTTTGGCGATGAGGGGGATTTCAACGGCGCCGGGGACCCAGACGACGTCGGTGTTTTCGGCGTCGCCTCCGTGGCGTGCGATGGCGTCTAGGCTGCCTTCGAGCAGTTTGCTGGTGATGAACTCGTTAAAACGAGTAACAATGATGGCGAATTTTTTCCCGTCGGCGTTAAGGTTGCCTTCGATTACGTTGGGCATTGTTATTTCTCCTGATATTGATTGATCGGCTTAGTTTTCTTCACTGAACTCGGAGAGTTCGTGGCCGAATTTTTCTTGTTTGGTTTGTAGGTATTTTTTGTTGTGTTGGTTGGCGGGGATTTCGATGGGTACGCGTTCGGTGACTTCGAGATCGTAGGCCTGCAATCCGATGCGTTTCACGGGATTATTGGTGATGAGTTTCATGGTGGTGATGCCGAGGTCTTTGAGGATTTGGGCACCAATACCATATTCGCGTGGGTCGGGATCAAATCCTAGGTGGACGTTGGCTTCATGGGTGTCCATGCCTTCGTCTTGTAGGTTGTAGGCTTTGATTTTATTGACGAGCCCGATGCCGCGGCCTTCTTGGCGCATGTAGACGAGGACGCCTTCGCCTTCTTCGTTGATCATGCGCATGGTTTCATGGAGCTGGCTGCCGCAGTCGCAGCGCATGGAGTGGAAGATGTCTCCAGTGAGGCATTCGGAGTGAACGCGTACGAGGACGTCTTCTTTGCCTTTGATGTCGCCTTTAATTAGGGCTAAATGATTTTTGTCATCAACGTTCGTTTCGTAGACATTGAGTTGGAAATCGCCGTGTTCGGTGGGCAAGATTGTTTGTGCCGCGCGGGTGACGATATGTTCGTGTGCGCGTCGGTATTCAATGATGTCTTCGATGGTGCATATTTTGATGTCGTGTTCTTGTGCGACTTTTTCGAGTTCTGGTCGGCGTGCCATGGTGCCGTCTTTGTTCATGATTTCACAGATGACGCCGGAGGGGGCTAGGCCTGCGAGGCGTGCAAGATCTACGGAGCCTTCGGTTTGTCCGGTGCGCACGAGTACGCCTCCTTCGCGGGCGCGTAGGGGGAAGATGTGTCCGGGACGCACTAAATCAGACGCTTTGGCGTCTGGATTGCCGGCTACTTGAATGGTGTGGGCACGATCGGCTGCGCTGATCCCGGTGGTGACGCCTGTTTTGGCTTCGATGGATAGATGGAAGGCGGTTTCAAATGGGCTGGTGTTATCGGGGGTCATGGGGGGGAGTTCGAGTTGCTTGATGTGCTCGGGGGTGAGCGCTAAGCAGATCAACCCCCGGCCGTGGGTCGCCATGAAATTAATGGCTTCTGGGGTGCATTTCTCGGCAGCGATGACAAAGTCGCCTTCGTTTTCACGATCTTCATCGTCGACCAAAATAATCATTTTTCCTTGGCGAAGATCTTCAAGTATTTCGGGTATGTTGCTAGACACGTATGTCTCCTTGTCCCAATGGGATTAAGCAAAACCTTGTTTGGTTAAAAATTCGCGGGTGATACTTCCCGATTGGGTAGCGCCCTGTTTGATATAGTGGTATATGTGTTTAGCGAATAAATCGGCTTCTAGATTGATGGAGTCGCCGGGTTGTTTGGAGGCGAGCTTTGTTTCTTGCAGTGTGGAGGGGATGACTGCGACACTGAAGGTTTCGGCGGTGGGTCTGACAACGGTTAAGCTTATACCGTCGACGGTGACGGACCCTTTGGGGACTAAGTATGGGGCTACTTCGGCAGGTGCCCAGAATGTCCAGAGGGTAAATTCGCCTTGCTTTTCGATACGTTCTACTCGGCCAACTCCGTCTACGTGTCCTTGCACGAGGTGTCCGCCGAAGCGGTCGCCTAATGCTATGGCGCGTTCGAGGTTTACAGCGTCTCCGGCTTTTAAATTGCCGAGGGTGGTGCGTTCGAATGATTCGGGAGATACTTGGACGATGAAGGAGTCTTCGGTGAAACTGACGACGGTCATGCATGCGCCGTCGATGGCTATGCTGTCGCCGAGTTTAACACCTTCGAGGATTTTTTGGGCGAGGATGTTGAGTTCGGATCCGCTGCGTTTGGAGATGGCGCCAACTTCTTCTATGATTCCGGTAAACATATGGGTTAGTCCTTGCTCACGTAGGCTTCGATGAGGATATCGTTTCCAGCTGGCATGGCTTGCATGCGATCTAAGGGGATGGCATCGGCCATGAATTCGCTTCCGTGTCCGTCGACTGCGGATACGGCTTCTTTGCCTCCGATAATTTTTGGGGCGATGAAGAACATGACTTTGTCTACGATGCCGGATTCAAATGCGGATGCATGGGTTGTCCCGCCGCCTTCGATGAGGACTGAGGTGACGCCGCGGCGTCCGAGTTCGCGCATGAGTACTTCCATGTCGAGCCCACCGATGCCTTTGGGTATTTTGATGGTTTCGTCTACGCCTTCAATTTCGCGTTCATCGGATACGGCGATCCAGGTGGGGGAGTTGCTTTCTACATTGAAAACTTTTCGGTCGTGACCGAGGTATTCGCTGGAGTCGAGTATGACGCGGATGGGGTCTTTGGAATTGTCCATGGGGAGACGTGTGGTTAGGCTTGGGTTGTCAAGCATAACGGTACGGCTCCCGACGAGTATTGCGTCGACTTCATTTCTGATTTGGTGTACGTGTTTGCGCGATTCTTCGCCGGTAACCCAGCGTGAATCTCCGGTACGCGTAGCGATTTTTCCATCGAGTGACATTCCGCATTTGGCAATGACGAAGGGCATGTCGGTGGTGATGTATTTAATAAAGAATTCATTGAGTTTTCGTGCTTGGTCTTCGAGTAAACCTACTTGAACATCAACACCGTTTTCGCGAAGGGCTTCGATGCCTACTCCGGCTACTAGGGGGTTGGGATCTTCCATGGCCACTACGACTCGTTTGGGTTTGCGTTCTGCGAGGAGGTCTGCGCAGGGGGGAGTTTTGCCGTGGTGACAGCAGGGTTCGAGTGTGACGTATATGGTGGCTTCGGATACATCGCCTGCATCGCGTAGTGCTATAACTTCGGCGTGTGGACCGCCAGCGAATTCGTGGTAGCCTTCGCCAATAATTTTACCATCATTAACTACGACACAGCCCACCATGGGGTTAGGGCTTGTACGCCCTTTGGGCAGTTCTGCAAGGGCCAGGGCGCGTTCCATGTAATCGCGATCGGTAGGCATAAAAAATTCCCATAAGGTTGTTGTGTTTACGCAACAGCCTTCGGGACATATATACACGCTCGGGCATAAGAATTCCTTTTGAAGCCTTATGCCCGTCACGTAACCCCACACCCTATCCTTACACACGGAGAGCGATGTAGTGCTTTAATCTTCTATCATCCGGACTATACCGTCGGCCTCTGAGTTACACAGAATCAGCAGAAAGAACTGGGTTCTTGCCGCTCGCGGGCTATCACCGCCGGTCAGGAATTTCACCCTGCCCCGAAGATTAATCTGTTATTTTATTATTATAGCAGATGCTTAGGGTATAAGCAATAAATTGGGCAGGTGTGGGGTATGCATGGTTGAGTAGTGTTTTTTGAGGCAGTCTGGGCTGATGCAATGACTGAACTGTGCATCGGAACTTTTGTCGATGTAATTTTCGATGCCTTCCCATGAGACTTTGTCCTCTCGGATATTTTTGCAGTGTGCGCAAATGGGTAAGAGGTCTGTCAGGGTGTTGAGTTCGGCTACGGCTTCATCCACTTACTCCTATAAGTGCGCTTTATGGTCTTCGCGTGCTTGATAGGATTCTTTTAAATTTGCAAGCATGGTATCGAGAGTTTGGGCTAGGTTTCCTAATTCATCATTGCTTGAAAAATTAATCTCTTCTTCAAAATCTCCTGATCTAACTCTTCTAGCTTGTTGATCGAGATAGGTGAGGGGCTTGGATACTATGAGGTGGAAGATAATTAATGTGGCGATGGTGATCAGTAAAAATGACACCATTGCTTCGGTGATGATGGTGCCTATCAAGGTGTAGACCAAATCTTTTTCACTGTTGCCTGATATACCTAATGTGAGAAGTCCAAGTGCTTTGCTTTCATTTGTGGATACAGTAAGAATTCTTTGATAGTTAAAGAGAGACTCTTGATCTAAATCATCGATGGATAAACCGTTGGGAGATTCTGGGACAATCTGGACATCTAAGTCGGTAATTTTAGTGAATAGGGTATTTTCTTTTGATGCTACAATGTCTAGTGCTTTTTCTAGGAGTAGTGTTTCTTCTTCGACGACGATTACGGCGCAGGATTTTCGGAGTAGTTCAGTAATGGTGTTGCCAAAATCGTCGGTTTTTTTTGACAAGGGCGATTTCTGAGGACACGGAACTTTGATGCGATATGGCCAGAGTGATGCTTACAGTAGCAAAGATAGCTATCAGGAATTTTAATGATAATTTACAGCTAATCTTTGATATGCTGTTTTTCTGTTTGATTTCTAATGCTTTTGTGTGTTTGCCTGTTCTGTGTATGGGAATGTGAGCGTGTATATTTTACGGTTCAACTTTATGGAATACAAGTATAAAAAATTAGGCCGAAAGACGGCGTTCAAATTCTTGATCTATGACTAGTGCTAGTTTGGGGGTGGTATAGAAATTGGCTGTAATAACATCATGCTTGTTGATGGTGATATCGATTTGTAATGGGATGTATCTGTCTTCATACTCGACTTCATATTCCCATGATTGGGTTGAGTCGAGGTTCATGGTTGCGATTCCGGTTAAGATTTCGGGGATATGGATGTCGAAGGTGGATACATATTTTGTAATGGTATTGAGGAAGGGTTTGATATCGTCTATTTCCATGGAGATGCATACACCTTTGAGTAGCGTCTCATTGTATACGGTAAATCCGTTGGGTGCGGCTGTTGTTACAGAGGGTTTTTTAGTTGGGTGCGGTGTAGGTTTTTCAGTTGTTTTCGTTTCTTCATGTGTAGGCTGAACAGGTTCTTTAGGCGGTGCAGCTTTTTTAGCGGGCTTTTGTTTTGGCGTTTTTTTGGTATCAGGGGTGGGGGATGTTTTTTCTTTTACGAGTGAGGCGGGTTGATGATACGACTCTTCAATACTTTCTTCTTCGTGGGTAATGGATTGGTAGCGCCCAAATAGTATTTTCCAAATGATTGGACTGTTTTGCAGGAGGAATCGGCGGGGGCGTGTGGTGAATCCATAGGTAATGGTTTTACGATGTTTGGCAATCCCTTTAATGAATTTTCGACTGATGGATTTTTCTTTGTGCTTGAGTATCTCGACTGGTGGGAGGAGTAGGTGTATACGCATTCGGTCTCGTTTGTGTTCGACTCGAAGGCATTGGGTAAAGCTATAGAGGGCTTCTTGACTCATGGCTGCCATGATGGAAAACTCACGTCCGAAAGGTGAAACGATTCCGATAAAGCCACCTACATGTTCATGATGTTGAGTTATGAGGGGGATGGCTGCACGTGCAATATGGAGTACACCTTTTAAGTGTGTATCGATGTGTGTGTCGATTTCGGTATGGTCGAATTCATATAGGCCCCGTAGGGGAATGGGGGACGGGCATGCAATGATGCCGTCGATGGTACCGAATTCGTAATGAATCATATTTACGAAATCGCGTATCACTTTACCGTCACCAGGGGCGCCTGAAAAAATGAGGCAGCGTGTTCCCAGTCCTTCTTCTTGGATCTCTCGTTGTGCTTGGAGTAGGGATTCTTTATTGGAATCTATTAGGGCCAGATGGGCACCTTCGGCGGCATAAGCTTTGGCTATAGCCAAAGCGAGTCCTGTAGCTACACCCGAAATTAGGATGTGCTTGCCTTTGAATGGTTTCAGAAACATATCTGAAAATTCCCCCTTTTGTCAGCATGATACCGAATTGAGGGGTCAATTACCAGAGTGTGGAGGAGTGAATTTTGGGCGAAGGTATTAGGATTCGGCTGGAATCATTGCCTTATCGCTTAATTTTCCTTGGCGAAAAAGTAACCGGATGCAGTTGGCGTTGTCCTGAACCCATTCAAAGAGGCCGCTATTGACGGAATTTATGGTAATTCCGGGCTCCATTTGGGCGATTTCTTCGGAGACTAGTGTGGTGGGCTCACTCAGGATTTGGCAAATTTCTTCATAGGAGGTTCCAAGGGCTAAGTTGTCAATATGTGTTGAGTGATTCGTGCTTAATCTCCTTTGGAATCGTGTGGTAATAGTCACTATTACATGTTTTATATGGATTTATTGATATTTGGGCCTTTTATTTCTGAAAGGGCTTATTTATTAATGATTACTTACCTATTTATGGTATAATTTTTATGATTAGTACTCAATTTGGAAAGGCATTTTCTGTATTTTTCTTGATAATTCTACCATTGATGCGTATCGATATGAGTCTATGATTGGTAATGTGCCGACTAATTTACTTGATTCTAAGTTGGGGTAAAGTGGTGTTCCGTTAAGTTAGAATCGCTTAATTTTGACGGAGCCGTTTTTATTTCCGGTGGGATCGCTCCGTGTCTTAGTGCTCAATATTACGAATTAACAGTTTGATGACCCAATTTATACCATGGAGGATGGGAACCCTGCAGAGAAATTATGGTTGAGTAATTGTGGGTTGACGTATACTCATATAGTGGCTTCTGCTGGTTTTCGACATGATTTAAGGCAGCATTTATTAATGAGTACATTTGCACCATCCATGAGTTTCGATTTTTATGTTGATCCTGATCATGATGGGGATGAATTGGGCAGGAGCGATAATCCCTTTACGACTATTTCAGAGTCTTTGGCTTATGTTATTAATGGGGGGGATTTACATATTGTTCCTTAAATTTATTTAGGGCTGACGAGTGTATTGAATAGGGATATGAGGCTGGTGCCGGATGGGCTTGCGAGAATAACGTTTAGATAGGGACTTTTGCATTGACTGAAATCCCTGTGAATGGGTACCATTAAGGCTGATCCAATAATGGTGTTTTTATGAGATTCGGGGGGGGATGTGTGATCTCAATGGTATTGAAAAAACTATTGGTGTGTGTATTCGCGTTCGTGTTTGTCTGGACGGGGAATCTATACGCTTTGCAAACGGGGGCTGCTAAGTTGGCCTTGGAATTGCCTTTGGGGGGACCTTTGGGTGGTCATGTCTATCGTCAGGGTAGAGCTGTGGTTGCGCAGCATGATCCGATTACGGTGCGTGCTTTGTATTTGGAGGAGTCGTCTACGCGCTTGATGTTGGTTTCTGTGGATGTGCATTCCATCACGAGTGAATTGCGCGAGCGTATCGTTTCAATGCTACCTGAGGAGATCGAAGGCAATCACCTAATTGTTACGGCGACGCATACGCATAATGGTCCTGGGGGATTGGCGGACAATTGGCTTTCACGCCGCTATATGGGGGGCTATGACCCTGATATGGTGGGGGTCATTGCTGAGGGCGTTGCTCAGGTGATGGGTGAGGCTGTTGCACGCAAGGCGCGTGGGACGATTGGTTATAACGTATCGAATAAGCTGTTGTTAAACGAAAATATGTTTTCAAACGATGGCTTGCGTGATGGAAATTTGGGGGTCATTCGTGTGGATGATTCTGATGGAAATCCGATTGCTATATTGGGAAGTTTTTCGGCTCATCCAACGACCATTTCAGCGTCCAATAGTTTTACCTATTCGGCGGATTACCCGGGTTATTTTTGTACTCAACTTGAAGCGTTGAGTCATGAAAATACGGTGGGGTTTTTTCTTAATGGAGCTGTGGGTGATCAGGCGTGTAATAATTTGCAGGCTTTGAAGGGGTGGGCTTGGACGGAGTATGTTGGCACTGAGTTGGCTTTGCAGGTTAAGTCTATTGCTAATAAGATTGAGTGCAAGGAATATCCGATTGCTTTAAATTCTGCAATGATTAAAACTCCATCGAGTTCGGCGAATTCTTTTATTAATCGTAGTGTGTTGTTTCAGGCCTTGGAGATCAATGATTTATTGGTTACTTTTATTCCGGGGGAACCGTATGCGGAAGTAAAACGTGAATTGGGTCGTCGTGCGATGGCACGAGGGTATATGGAGTATATCGCTGTTGGGCTGAGTAATGATTACGTGATGGATATCGCAGGGACGAGCAGTGCGGTTATCCGTAAAGATTTGCCTGGATTAAATGTGTTTGGGCCTGAGGGGGCTAAGTGGTGTTATGAGGCGGTATCGGGGTTGATGTCCCGTGGTCAGCCTCAAAATAGCGCCAAAAAAACGTATACTTCTGTAACGCCGAATGCCATTGATGGTGGCTATCGTGTTCATTTGAAGGGTAGTGCGATTGAACGCATCTGGCAACGTGGAAATGCATTTTCGTCTATATTGCAGGCCCCTGAAAAATTGAATCAGAATGGTTTAGGTGGTGAGGGTATTAACTCGGTTGAATTGCCATTGTGGAGTCGTGTGCCGAATGGATTACGGAGTGCTGCGATTGTTGGACCTTTAACGGCTGACGCCCATCGTGCTACGTTGGGTCGACTTAATGGTGAGCAAAAAAGTCGCTTGCATGTGATGGCTTCTGGGGCAGGGGTATCGAGTGAATCGTTATGGTTGTCGCAAAATAATTCTGTATTGAATTCTGAGGCTGTAGTGTATGGGGTCTATGGTGATCGTGCTGGTCAGGATGGTGCATTGCTTGGGTATGTGGCTACGGCACCTTCGGGTGCACCATTGGTTGTTGCGCAAGAAACGCCTATGAAGGGGCGTAGTTATATGCATGTGGCGGGTCCTGAGGAATCGGGGCTTCGTTTTGGAATGAATGATGCGGGTGTGGTTATGGGGCTGTTGCCTAGACAGGGTGAGTTGCCGAAGAGTCAGCTTCGCTTTGAAGTGGCTAGTATTTTGGCGAGTTCGGCTGATCTTGCGGGGGCTGTAGGTGCTGTAAAAGAATTGAATGCAGAATCCGATACTGCTTTATTGATTTTGGATAGGCCTGTGGATGCAACTCGGTATATGAATTTTAAATCGTATTGGCGTGAGACTGAGCCAAAAGGGAGCAGTTTTTTACCGGCATCGGCGTCGGATAAGGTGTCGCTTGAAGAATTGGAACAACTTTTATGTCAACAAGCTCAGGATTGGTTATCGGCATCAACTGAAGTAGGATTAGAAGCTCCGACCGTTTATGCTGTTGTGTTTCATCCGGCTAAGCGTAGTGTATATTTGGCGGTGTCGAAGGGGACATTTTTTCCAGAAAACTTTACCGTATATACTTTAGAGCGAGGTGCGCTATGAATGATGTCGTGCGTAGTTATTCTCGCCCTTCTAAATCGCATAGTGCAAAAACTTCGCGGGGGTTGTTGCGCGGTGGTTTACGATTAACACGCTTTTTATTGCTTGTAGTATTGATAGCTGCGGTATATGTGTTTTGGATTTCCCGCGATACTCATGATGTTCAGGAATTTGTGCCTGCCGATACGGCGTATTTGATTACATCAAAAGACTTGGCGCAAAACCGCGCACGGATTTTGGATTCTCATATATGGAATGCCTTTCCTGAAAGTCTTCGTTCAAATCCGATTGTTCATTTGCTGGATACTGAGTTGGATATTACTGATTGGAAATTACGCAATCTTTTGGGGCAGCGCGTGTTGATTTATGGTCAGGATGCCTCTACTTTTTCTGATGCGGTATATATAATTCAGACCACTATGGTTGGCGCTTTGATTGAGCGTAATGCTCGACGTGGAGATAGTATTGTTCTTGACGAGGCGGGTGGCTTGGATATTCGTTTTATGCCGGAGCACGACTTGTTTTATGTTAAACGTGGACGTTTATTGATTGCGAGTACGTCTCGTGATTCGCTGATTCGTACGCTTACATTAGAGGCGTCTGAACGAATACAGGAAGAAGGTTCTATTGCGTCTTTATGGCCTACAGGCGATGAAGATGTACGGGGTATGGTTCAGCGATCAGCGGACTCTGAAACGATCAGTGCTGTGGGCTTCGCGGCGCGGCTGGAAAGCCAGCAGGGCTTTTTGAAAATGTCTGTTTCGTATAGTGATACTTTTAAGGAGCGGTATTCTTTGAATTCTTTGGGTGCTGAAACGCCTGCTTTGGTGCGTCCTGTAGATGGTCCTGTTGCTTTGTCGAGTAATTTATCCATACCTGTTGATGAGTTGATGGGGCTATTAATGGATAGCGAATCCTTGAATACTTTGATGGGTGGGGACTGGGGAGTCGGAGATGCTTTAGGGGATGAGGGGGTAGTGTATTCTATTTTGTCGCAGATTCAGCCGGGCTTGGCTATTACGTGGCATGGTTTCGATACGAGTGATATTGTTCCTACTTCGGTATATTCAATGATTGGCGGTTATGAGGCGGATGGAGTAGCTAAGGCGATTGCACAATCGATGAAGCAACAAAATACTATTGCCTATACGCCTATATCATTGACATTTAATGAGGAACGTCAGTGGTTGGAAGTGAACTTTATGGGGATAGGGGCGATGACGTCGGTGTTATATCCTGCTGGGGTGGATAGCCTTTTTTACTCGACTTCTTTGCATCAAGCTGAACGCAATTGGGCAGATGGGGCCTCGGTAGATTATATGGAGAAGGGGCATTTTTTCATACGATTGCACCCCAAGGCGATACTGAGTGCCTATAGGGAATTTGGGACTTCTATGTTGAGTTATGATTTACTTGATGGGCATACAGTTGAGTCTTTTAAGAGTCAAATGAATGAGTGGGAGTCCCAGTTTTCAACGTTGGAGCAGGCGACTTTGTCGGCGATCTATGATCGAGCCGATGATGTGTTTAATATCAATGTGACGTTGAAAAGTGCTGCCCAATAAAAAACAACCTATAGTCTTTGGGACCATGGAGTGTTGTGAATTTGGGATAAGGTGTTGACTTAAAAGTCTATGGCGTCCAATCCGGGAATGCATGAATCTAAGGGAATGGTTTCGATGCCTGTTGCACCGAGTTTGGCAAGTGTATAGCGGGCTTGCGCGAGGGTCAGTTTTTTAGCGCTAACATCCAATTGAATGCTGAATTCAACGTAGTTGATGCCTTCGTTCATAGTGGGCTCATTGGCGAAGAGTTTGTTTTCTTGGAGGTAGACGAGTACATCGTCGACGTTGTCTTTGGAGCAATTGAAAGTTACCAGTACTTTATTTTCAGCATAGATTGATCCGTAGAGGTTTAATAAGAACATGCGGGCCATATCGGTTTTTTCTTCGGAACCTTTAATGGCGGGGTTGGCGAATACACAGGTTTCGGAGTGCATGACTTCGGCTATGATATTGAGGCCATAGTTGCGGATTGCACTACCGGATTGTGTGATTTCTAAGCCGAAATCGACGGATTTGTTTTTTACTTTGGCTTCGGTTTTACCCCATGTTTCGTAGATGACTATGCCTGATTTAATCTTTGGGGGAGTGCGAAATTTTTGCACAGAAAATTCATCGTGTGAATCACCGAATCCGAGTTCTTTGGCTTTGCCTTGGAACCATTCAAGGGCGAGGTAGGGCATTTCGGATACCATGGTGACCAATGGGTTGGCGCTGAGGATTTCTTTGAGCCAATCGTCGCATGGGCGTTTGGCTTCGTCATCGTTAATTATGACAATGCGAACATGACCACGTTCTAGGGACATGACGTTTTGTACTTCAATGTCTTGATTGAATTCGTATTTCATCTCGAGAATGCGTTCGCGAATCCAGTCTCGGCCTGAGATGGCAATGTCGATTTCGCCGATGCCTAGTTGGCAGCCGAATTCTTGTGGGCGTCCATCCCAACCGAGTAAGTAGGTGTTGAGTGGGAAGGTGGTTGGGCCGCCTTTTTCGTAACCTTGAGCGCGAAACCCTGCATCTTTGAGTAAGTTTATTAAGCTGCCGCCGCGATTGGGGTCGGCTAAGGAACCAGCAGGCATACCGATTATCAGTTTTGTATCACTCATGCGTTATTTATTCTTTCACATTGGTTTGGGTTATGTTGTTACGGTAATGGGGTTGAATGGTGTAATATTGGGCCGAGAATGGGCTACACGAATCAGGAACGACCCTTTGTTCAGGCTACTAAAGTCAATATTATAGCACAGATTGGCGTCAGAAGGTAAATTCTAGCGGAATTGGGGGCTTATTGAGTTTGGCGCAGAAATTCGATGAGGGCGGCAGAGGCGCTTACTGAGGCATTTAAGCTTGTGATGGGTCCACTGATGGGGATGCTGACAATATAGTCGCACTTTTTTTGGACGAGGGGACGCATGCCTTTGCCTTCGTTGCCTACGACAAGCCCGGTACGTCCTTTAAAATCGGCGTCCCAGAGCATTTTATCGGCATCAGCATCGAGGCCTGCAATCCAAAAATTGGCTTCTTTGAGCATATCGAGTGCTCGTGGAAGGTTGGTGAGTTGGATGAGGTCGATGTATTCCATGGCTCCGGCAGCGGATTTCATGGCTGTGGAAGATAGGGGAGCTGAGCGATCTTTGGAGAATAGTAGTGCTGATGCTCCGCAGGCGGATGCTGTACGGGCTATTGCGCCGAAGTTGTGAGGGTCTTCTATGCTGTCTAGTATGACGACCATGGATTGAGGCTCGTGGTTTTGTGCGAGCCAGTCTTTTAATTTATGAATGTGTAGGGGGGCTGTTTCAAGAACAGCTCCTTGGTGTACGCCGTCTTGAGTCATTCGGTTGAGGGCTTTTCGTGAGGTTTTCTCAACGGGGATGGAGGCGGCCATTGCTAGTTTGTAGAGGTCTTGTAGATCTTTGGCCCCATCTTGTAGATAGAGACAGTGGGGAGTACGGCGTTTTGCTGTTAGGCATTCTTGAATGGGAATGCGGCCATAAATGTATTCTGAATTCATAGAGTTGTATATTTAGTCCAAGGTTTAGTCGGTTGGGTCAAGCTCGTTTGGAGGGACCAATTGTTTAATGCGATTGGCTAATGTTTCGCTTGAAGGAACGCGGGAGACTTGTATACTGGCGTCATAGTCCCATAGTGTGTAGTAGATTTCAAGGGCTTCCATTTCGTTGCCGAGTTTTTACTTGCAACGGGCAAGCTGGTGAAGGTTTTACCAGTAGTTGGCACTGCTTTCGCCTTATCGACCTATGGGGCTTTTTAGAAAATTTTGGCATTTTGATAGCGGAAGATGGTTTGCTGAAACTCGCCATACTTTGTGAGGGTGGCTTCATCGGTTGCATCGCGTACGGGATCGTTATCCGGGAGCGTGGATGTGGCGTTTTGATAGGCTTTTTTCATGCTCTTGGTTGTGAGCATATACCCGCCACCAATCATGGCAACAAATACTTCTATCCAAAATACTTTCGATAAATCCATGATGCTTTCCTTGTTATTCTGTGGGTTCTGTTGGTATTTGACCACCGAGCATGTCGCTAACCACAGGAACGTCTACTTCGAAATAATGGGCAATCACGCCGAGCATAATAATTAATATAATTAGCGCGATTAGGCTTTTGACGCTGCTAATGAGCTTAAAAATGATGGAGGTTTTTTTGGACATGGAGTCGAGTTGTGCGGCGCGCTGAACGAATACTTCGTTGGCGTTTTTACAGGGGGTTGAACAGAAAATCCCGATTGGACCATGTACTTCGCATTGGCTGCAAAAGGGTTTACCGCATTGTTTACAGCGTCCTACGGCTTGGAAGCCTGGGTGCTGGATACATGTTGAATCGATACTTTTAGGCACGATTTTTCTCCTCTAGAAAGTATATAGCTTAACTATAGGATTTGATTATGACATTAAGTGCTAAATAGTGCAAGAAAAAGTATGTTTAAGGTAAAAATTGTAAGGGGTGGTTGCTTGCCTTCTCGGGGGAGCCTTCATTATTATTATCGCTACTATTAATAATAACCTTAGGGAATAAATTTCATGAACATTAAACATTTTATGCTTGGTTTGATCTGTGTTGGGATATCTGCGGTTGGCATGGCGCAAAGTGGATTTTATATTGCTCCTCATATCCAGAATATTCAACAGGATAGTGCTACGTTTATTTGGGAGAGCAATGAAGCCGAGAAAGCTATGGTTCAATTTGGTAGCGAGGGCGGTGCTTTGGATCAGTCGCTTGTTGGGGAAGATGAAGTGACAAAAATTCATCGTATCAAAGCCAAGGGGTTGAAGCCGTCGACTCGATATACGTATCGAATTAGCTCGGGTGATGATGTTCAGGAAGCGACATTTATTACAGCACCTGTCCAAAAGGATGAGATGACGTTTATTGTGATGGGGGATTCGCGTCGCTGGGGGAATGGAATTTGGGAACGATCTGGAATGGACCAGCATGTTCTGCAATGGGATGCGGAAGTTTTTTTGACGATGGGCGATTTGGTTCGTGATGGTCATCAGTATGAACAATGGCCTGAACACTTTGAGCGCTTTTCAGCGTTGACTGATAAGATATGGTTTGTTACGGCGCGTGGAAACCATGAGGGTTCTCAGTTAAAGGATATTGAGAATGATTGGTTTGCAAAATATCATGAGTTGCCTGGTGATGGTGAGCCTTATGCGTATTTTGATTGGGGTAATACTCACTTTGTGTTGGTGTCGTATGAGTCGACGGGTCATGAGCGTGATTGGACGAAGTCTTCTGAATGGTTGGATAAACATTTGGCGGGTGTGGATAAACAATATACGGTTGTTGCGCAGCATTTCCCTGTGTATTGTACTGGGTATTATGGAGCTGATCGTTCTCGTAAGGAACCGGGGAAATTTGCGGCTAATTTCCGTAATGTCATGGAGAAGCATGATGTGACGTTGAATACAGCGGGGCATACGCATATTTATGAGCGGCATTATCCGTTAAAAGAAAATGAGCGTAATGATCGGGATGGTGTTTGGTATGTGGTCAATGGGGGCGATATTGGGGGGAATTTCCCTGATTGGTGGACGTATGTAGTGGATGATCGTACTGAGCATTCTAAACCGACGTATACGGTGTATCAAATGAATGATGATCGGGTTATTGGGCGTTCTTTTGCCTATGTGCCATCTGATCAATCGATTGTGGAAATTGATTATTTTGTAATTTGGGAAGATGAAGCGGTGCCTACCGGGCGTTTAGCGCAATTAACCACAGCGCAGGGGGACGAATTGTTAAGTGTGATCAAGGATTTAGCCGGGATGTTGTATGCGCCTAGTGCGAAGGCTTTGTTGCCGTTTCTTGAACATGATGATGAGGCTGTTCGACAAGCCGCGGCGAAGAGCATTGGCCTTCTTGGAAATATAGATGTGGCAGAGGATCTGTTGCCGTATGTGAGTAGTGTGGATCCGGTGATGGCTAAGTATGCTGCGCGATCGATTGAAGCGGCGATGCCCAATTCCGTTGAGAAACAGGTTGTGCGCTTGCTTAAGGATGCTTCTGTATCGGAAGACGCTCGATTCCATTTGGTGGGTGCATTGCAGTTGCGTAGCGAGAATACGGAAAAAATGGCGAGTGTCTTTTTGGATGTTTTGGAGTCGGGTGAGGCGACTGGCGAGTTGCGTAATCGATTGGCTTATGCGGTGGGTGAAACGGCAACGAAGAAGCATACGAAACGGTTGGTTCGCTTATTTGATCGTTCTCATCATCAGTATGTTACTTTGGGTTTAGGCTATGCATTAAACAATGTAACGGGGAATCGAAATAGTTTAAAAAGTAGAGGGCCGGTCGCAAGCTCGAAACCGGGAAAACGTGATCAGTTTATCGATCGTTGGCTGGATAAATAATCTTCAGTCGTTTATTGGAGAAACTCTAATCGGTATCGAAGGCTGTTTTCGGTACCGATTTTTTTATTGATTGAGAGGGTTATTTTAGGCGTAGGATGAGGTCTTCGAGTTCATCTTTCCAAACATCGAGATCGTCTTCTTCGACCCAGTATTGGCGTAGTTTGGAATCGGTGAGGATGACTTCGGTGGTAAGGAGTGCTTTTTCTCGTAGTGCATCGGTCGTGTCAGGATGGGCTTTAACCCAATCGGTGACTTCTTTGGGCAGTGAATAGGCTGGAGAATTGTGTAAGGCTGCTACTACTTCTGCTGAAGCCAAGGCTTCATTGCAGTCGTGCTCTGGTGGCACGGAGGCATTGATGACTAATTGCAGGGCGTTATTTAAGATAGTTTGATTGGGAGCATCTTTCAAATCGCCGAGCCATGCTAGCGCGTTATCGTTTTCAAAGGCACCAAAACCCCAAGTCGACAAGATATGTACTCCTTCTTGATTTAAGACTAATTAGATTACTTATGAACTACTGTTTATGATACCGCTCAGATTCGGGTTTGTAAAGTGCTTTTTTCGAATTGTGGGAATTTAGAAAATCATGAATGCTTCACGTCCGCGATTAATCATTTCGCTGGGTACTTGCAGGAACCAGGCGATATTATAGACTGTGATAATTAATAAGTCTCGGGCGATTTGTACGTTCCAAATAATTATTATGAGTGCTATAAACGCCATATTACTGTATTGATAGATTCGGGCACGTAATCCGGGTTCCATCCAGGCAGAAATTGCCCCGAAGCCGTCGAGTCCGGGGACGGGAAGTAAGTTAAATACCATTGCTAAAATTTGAAGGACGACTAGAAAGGCCAGGGCATCCCACATGGGGTTTGCTGTGGTGGTATCAACAAAGCCGAGATAGAATGGGGATGCGAGGAGTACGGCTAAGGTTAAATTGGATGCGGGGCCGGCGAGTGATACTAGGCAGTCCCACGCTTTGCTGCGTAGTAGGTGTCGTTCGATGTATACGCATCCACCGGGTAGCCCTATACCGCCTAGAAATAGGAATACGAGGGGGAGTCCAATACTCAGTAGGGGGTCGGCAAATTTAAGGGGATTGAGGGAGAGGTAGCCTTTATCGACTACGGTGTAGTCTCCGCCTTTGTAGGCAACTATTGCGTGGGAAAATTCGTGTATGCATAGGGAAAAAATCCATGCAACGAAGATAAATAAAAAAGTTACGGTCATTTCGAGTTCTTTCAGTCGTGTATTTTTTGGGCCTCTATTCAGGGGCGAGTAGAGGCCTTATAAAGCTGCTATTAAACGCTTTTTGCGTGTTGTTTATTCGTGACCTTCGTCGAGTACGATGGCGCGACCTGGATGGTCGGGCAAGCGTAGGGATTCGACAACGTCTTTTACTTCTTGTGGTGGTGGTGGAGTGACGGCTGAAACGCAGAGTATTACGGCGAAGTTGAGGAGCATTCCGATGGCTCCGATTCCTTCGGAGGAGATGTCGAAGCACCAGCGTGGCATGCCGAAATATTTTTCACCGACAATATATCCGGCTGTGAAAAGGAGGCCTACCAGCATCCCGGCGATGGCACCTTCGCGGTTGACGCGAGTACTAAAGATACCGAGGAGGATGATGGGGAAGAAGCTGGAGGCGGCTAAGCCGAAGGCGAATGCGACCACTTGTCCTACAAATCCGGGTGGGTTGATGCCGAAGTATCCGGCAACCAATACAGCAGCAAGAACCATGATCCGGCCTACGGCTACACGTTTGGCTTCGTCGGCTTTTGGGTTGACCATGCGGAAGTAAATGTCGTGAGCCAGTGAGCTGGAGATCACGAGGAGTAGTCCGGCTGCAGTGGATAGTGCTGCGGCTAGGCCGCCCGCGGCTACAAGGGCGATTACCCAAGGTGCGAGTCCGGCGACTTCTGGGGTGGAGAGGACGATGATATCCCGGTCAATGTACACTTCATTTATAGATTCGTCTTTGGCAAGATGAATGATGCCGTCGCCATTTTTATCTTCAAAGGTTAGTAGTCCTGTTTTTTGCCAACCTTGAGTCCAATCAAAGTTAAGTTCTTCTCCGTTTTCGGTCGTTTTACTTAGTGTGTAGACTTCATTTTCACCTTCAGCCACTTGTTCAGCAGTGGTAGAAATTGAACTACCGTGTATTGAGGTGATGAGGTTGTAGCGCGCAAAGGCTGCTAGTGCTGGTGCTGTGGTGTAGAGTAGAGCAATGAAAATGATGGCCCATACGGCAGAGTAGCGTGCTGCTCGTACGTTGGGCACGGTGTAGAATCGTACGATCACATGGGGCAGGCCTGCGGTCCCTACCATGAGGGCGACGGTGATGCAGAATATATCTATCATCTCTTTACCTTGGAAAGGCTGGGTGTATTCGGTGAATCCTAGGTCCACTTGGATTTGATTGAGGCTTTCTACGATGCCACTGGTGGTAAAGGCTATTTGTGGAATTGGGTTTCCGGTGAGTTTGAGGGCAATGGTGACAGCGGGAATCATGAAGGCTACGATGAGTACGCCGTATTGAGCCACTTGAGTCCAGGTGATGCCTTTCATGCCGCCGATGACTGCGAAGAAGGCTACGATGACCATTCCTATGACTACACCTGTGCCGACATCAACATTGAGGAAACGACTAAATACGATTCCTACACCGCGCATTTGTCCAGCGACGTAGGTAATGGAAACGAATATAGCGCAGATGACGGCTACGATTCGGGCGACATCTGAGTAGTAGCGGGTTCCCACAAAGTCGGGTACGGTGTATTGGCCGAATTTGCGTAAGTAGGGGGCAAAGAGGAGGGCGAGTAGAACGTATCCGCCTGTCCAGCCCATGAGGTATACGGCACCGTCATAGCCCATGAAGGAGATGAGTCCCGCCATGGAGATGAAGGAGGCCGCGGACATCCAGTCGGCTGCGGTGGCTGCACCGTTGGCGATGGCGGGTATGCCTTGTCCGGCGATGTAGAATCCGGCAGATTCTTTAACGCGTGCACGCCATCCGATGTAGATGTAGGTTCCAAATGTGAGGAAGATAAAGAGGTATGTCCAATATTCTGTGGTCATTATTCGCCCGCTCCTTCTTCGTCTTTGTGGAAGCGGTGGTCAATGGTGTCCATACGCTTTGCATAAACCATGATCAGGATTATGAACACATATATGGAGCCTTGTTGGGCCATCCAAAAGCCAAAGGGAACTCCGAAGAATTGGATATTGTTGAGGGGCTCAACGAATAAAATGCCGCATCCATATGAGACGAAGGCCCATATGAATAGTAGTATGGTTATTAGCTTTTTGTTCGCGGTCCAGTATTGCCGATCTTCTTCGGTCACATTTTTGCTCATGGTGGTTTCCCGTTGGTTAATGAACAGTAAAGATAAACGATAACGCAGAAGTTGGGTGAAATTCAATACTTAGGGATTTTTTCGAGTCTAATATTTACAAATGGGGTTGATGTGAGAAATTCGAAGATCGCTATAAGGAGTGGATCGTTTTCAGTTATTTTGGCTTTGTTGAAGGGTTTTTCTTTAAGGGTGCGGTGTTTTCACTCTTTGACCCATTGCCTACGGTCTTTGCCGAAGCAGCACTCATTGATGAAGTTGTCGCCAATTTTTGTGGTGTTAAATTGGTCCATTTCGAAGTGAATGCTGTATATGTTTAGCCCACGGTTTGATCGATGGCATTCACAAACTCTTTGATTTCATCTGCGAGGAGGTCGCGATCGTTGTCCCAAAATACGTGATGGTTGGAGTTGGGGAGATCGATGAACTTTTTATTTTTTGAGGCCATGCGGTCGAAGGCACTTTGTGAGGCTTCGTAGGCGGCGGCAAAATCGCCGGGTGCATGCAGTAGTAATACGGGGCAAGTGACTTTGGATAACGTTTCATCGGCGTTGGCGTGTGCGCCAATTTTATGTAGGGTTGCAGTGCCTTTGGCAGGAATCCATTTGTAGGATAGAATTTTGGTTTTGGCGTCTTTACGGTTTACGCAAACGAAGGCGTTGGCTTTGTAGACCCAGGGAAGGATGGGTTTGGTGATTTTTGACCAGGTTTCGATTTGGAGGATGTAGTACCAATTGTAGGTAACGCCGAAGTAGGGGCCGCCTAATACGATTCCATCGACGTGTTGTTCGGAGGCTGCGATGGTGCTGAGTGCGCCTCCCATGGAGTGGCCAACGAGGATTACTTTTTTGCGTTTGGATTTAAGGTCTTCAATTTGGATATTGATGGCGGTATGAAATTCTTCTTTTTTGGCTTTGGCAAAGTCACGTGGTGATGTTCCGTGTCCAGGTAGGCGCATGGCGTGTACGCGGTAGCCTTCTGCAGCGAGTTGATCGGGGATTTCCCAAAAGTTGTTTGAGCCACCAACAAAGCCGTGTATAAAAAGAATTACGGTGTCGGCGTTTTCTGGACCTAGGGTCTGAGTTTCAGCGCCTGTGAGAATGCCTGTATCTGGATTTCGGGGAGCTTTGGCGTCATATCGATTAACCATGGTGATTGCACAGCCGTTATATATGAGCAGGACTGCAATTGTTGTAAGCATGAAGCATAAAAAGCGACGTTTACGCGATGTTTTTTTAGTCTTTTGCTCATCGATTTTAGTAGCGTCTTGTTTGGGGGCTGGTTCTAGATCTTTACTCATGATTCGAGGCCTCCGGCGAGTTTGGCGGCACGACTTTTAATGGTGCTTAAATCTAATTTACCGTTGGGTAATACCGGGATTTCATTGATGCGATAGAAACTGTTACGTTTTGGGCGCCATAAATTGGGCAGTCCAGATTCGTCCATTCGTGCAAGTAAGTCGTCGAGTTGAGCATCGGAAAGTGTATGGAGAACAACGATACGTTCGCCTTTGGCTTCGTCTGATACTCCGGCTACGGATAAAAGAGTTTCGGTCATCCCTAGAACGTTGTGAAGTGATTCTTCTACTTTTGTATGGGATACCATTTCGCCGGCAATTTTGCTGAAGCGTGCGAGACGATCGGTGATAGTGATAAATCCGTCGTCGTCGATCATGGCTATATCTCCGGTTTCATACCAACCATCTTTCAGTACTTTTGCGGTACGTTTGGGTTCTTTCAAGTATCCATCCATGATGTTTGGACCTTTAACATAGAGTAAACCGGTTTGATTGTTTTCAAGAATTTTTCCGGTTTCAGAATCTTGAATGCGAACGCTTACGCCGGGGATGGGGTGCCCGATGGTCCCGTGCTTGGAGCCTTTTTGGTAAAAGCCTGGAGCTACAAAATCAGGGAGATTGAGAGAAACGGCCGGGGAACATTCGGTGGTGCCGTATCCTTCGAGAGGCTCGACACCAAATTTTTCATTGAAGGCTACTCGTACGCGTGGTGATAATTTTTCTGCACCGGTCATGACGTAGTTAAGTGCTTCGAGTTGTTCTGCTGGGCAGCGTCGGATAAAGCCTTGCAGCAATGTGGAGGTGCTGAAGAGCATGGTAACTTTGTGGTTGGCCATGAGCTTACCAATTACACGAGATTCAGTGGGGTTGGGGTGGAAAGTGACGCGGACGTTGGGTTGTGTCATGGGGTACCATAGGGTCCCCATGCTGCCGAGTACATGGAAGAAGGGGAGCATGCCCATCACACAGTCTCCACCTTTTGATATGGGGAATACTTGCATGCACGATTCGATGTTTTTGGTGAGGTTGTAGTGGGAAAGCATGACGCCTTTTGGGGTGCCTTCGCTTCCGCTGGAGAACACGATGGTGGCTAAGGTGTCGATGTCTGCATTTGGATTGCCGCCCACGGATTCGATTAGTTTTTTTCGGGGCATGAACAGTGCTTTTAGGATGGCGCTCTTACGGTTTTCTTTGGTGACCGAGGGCATGATGTCATCCATTAAGATGGTGTCGCGTGGGGGCGTGATGGGTACTTTTTCCAAGAATTTATTGGCGGTAATCACATGACGCATTTCACAGATGTCTGCAGCGTGTTCGAGTGCTTCATCGGAAGTGGAGTAGTTTAGATTGATGACGACTTTGCCCATCATGGTGAGGGCTAGGTTTACGAGGGTGGCCCCTACACTTTGTGGGAGGAGTACGCCGACCATTTCTTCATCCTCATCGAGCAGGTCTTGTAGCTTTTTACCAAGGATGAGTGTTCCTACTAGAGCTTTGAAGTTGTTAAGGGTGCCGGATGTTGCATCGGACATGGCGACACGCCAGGGATAGCGGCGTGCTTTTTTGATGAATAGATCGTGTAGGAGTAGTGGGTTTTTGGTATCGCGTAGGCAGTAGGTATCGGTACCGAGTTCTTGGACGGCATTGCGTAATTCGAATGCGGTGGTTGTGGAGGGCATGGCTTCGCCGAATGCGATGGTGATTTTGTAGGGAAGTGTTTTGGGGATTTTCCAGAAGAATTTGTTTCCTGCAAAACTAAATATACTGCCCCAAATTTGATCCAAGTAGATGGGGATGATGGGGGCATCGGTATTTTTCATGATGCGCTCGAAGCCTTTTTTGAAGGGGAGTAGTTGACCTGTTCGAGTGATTTGTCCTTCAGCAAATATACAGACGAGTTCTCCCGCGATAAGTGCATCGGTTGCGGCTTGGAGTGAGTTGGAGACTTCGTTTCTGGAGCCGGTTTGTATGGGGATGACGCCCATCATTTTAGCGATGGGGCGAATCCACCAGACATCGTAGATGCCTTTGTACATGATGAAGCGTATGGGGCGATCGGTACTGGCGAGTACGACGAGTGCATCAAGAAATGATACATGGTTGGCGATGAGTAAGGCGCCTCCTTTTTCGGGGACATTTTCGGGGCCTATGATGCGTAGTCGGTAGATGGTATTGACGAAAAACCAGAGGACGGAACGTACGAGGAATACGGGGAGTAGGAAGCAGATATAGAGGCATACGAGAAGGGTGAGCACTGCGACAGCGATGAAAATTTTTGCTGGGTTGATGCCCATTTCTGACATGATCAACATTATGGAACTTCCGGCAAACATTCCGATAAAGGTGAGCATGTTGGTGGTGGCCATGATGACGCCACGAATTCGGCTTGGGCTGCGTTGTTGGATAGTTGCTGCTAGGGGGACGTTAAACATTCCACTAAAGAACCCGAGTCCTGCAAGGATGACGAGGGATAAATTAAAGCTGAGGTTGGGGATTCCAAGGAGTCCACAGAATAGGGCCATACCGAGTGCACCGAGGGGAATGAGGCCGACTTCTATTTTGCCTCGTGAGATGTAGCCTGTTACTAAGGCACCTAACGCGATGCCGAGTGATATGACTGCGAGCATGATGCTAATTTGGCCTTCATCAAGGCCTAGTGTGACTTTTCCGTAGGTGGGGATGTTGGCTAGGTGAATGGCACCTGCAAACCAGAAGAATACATAGGCGAGTACGGAGAGCCAGAGCCATCGGTCAGCGCTGTAGGCTTTAAATGATTGCCCCATACCGGCCCAAGGATTGATGGGGAGGGTGCGGCTTGGATCGGCTGCTGGTGGTTTGAATATTGATTTAGATGTGATCCATCCGATGATGGCGAGAATAATGAGTAGGAATGAAACGTAGTGTACGCTGTAGGATTTGTCTAGGTAGGCGAAGATGGGGCCTGATGCTCCAACACCTGCAATGATGGCGACCATGGTCATCATTTGCATGATACCGTTCCCCCAGGATAGGCGTGATTCGGGGAGCGCTTCGGGGAGAATGCCGTATTTACCTGGACCGAACATGGCGCTTTGTGTAGCCATTAAAAAGAATACGACCCAGAGGAAGGTGGGGTTTCCATTTATGATGGCAATGAAGCCGGCGATCATCACTCCAATTTCTATGAGCTTGGTCCATTCAAGAATTTTTTGTTTGCTTACGCGGTCGGCGAGTGCACCGAAGAAGCCGGGAAAGATGATGAAGGGGATGGCAAAAATCATGCCTGCATAGGAGGGGATTTTTGCGATGGTTTCGGTGTCGTTTTCGGGAACGGATTTCCAGAGTAAAAAAACGAGCACCCATTTAAATAGGTTGTCTGAGAAGGCGCCTTGAAAGAGTGTGGCGGTGAGTGACCAATACCCTTTTTGATAATTCGATTTATCGTATGCGGTATCTGACATTCGGGATATTCTCCTGAAATTGTATGGCTTTTAAATAACTTAGGATTTACTTGGTTGAAGGGGCTTCTTTTTCAACACGGCTGCGAATTTGCTCGAGGTGGGTGATGAGCTGTTGGCAGTCGTCCATATTGAGATCGGTCAGTACGTGATAGATTTCTTCTCGGTAGACGGGTTCGGCTTTTACGATGAGTGCATGGCCTTCATCGGTGAGCACGACATGGTGTATACGTCGATTGTTGGGAACATCGACTCGTTTGACTAAGTTTTTTGACTCTAGTTTGTCTAAGACGGAGGTGATGCTGGCTCTTGTAACAACGAGCCTTTTACCGAGTTCGGCTTGGGTAATATTATCGGTGGCAAATTTTAGCGCAAAGAGAACATTGAATTGGGCTTCGGTTAGATCGAACTGTCTGAACAATTGGGCTGCTATAGTTGCAAATTGGTTGGCCGTTCGTACGATATTTAATACTGCCTCGTGCCGAATGTCTTTGAATGGCGCTTGTAATCCTAATTCTGTTTGTAAACTCATAAGGACTTCTCCTGTTGTTTTTTTGTTAGCGTTCTAATTAAACCACTTGGCATTGTTAGAAGTCAAGCGAAAAGATTTATCACTTCGAAAGTTTAATGGTATTGAATAAAATGATATGATTTGAAATTCACTTGAAAATCCATAATTAGGTTTTTTATGAGTACTACCCATACAAAATTATCGACTATGGCTATGAGCGCGAGCTTATTGGTGGCTGTATTGATGCTAATAGGGAAGTTTTGGGCTTTTTATGTCACGGGAAGTACGGCTATTCTCTCGGATGCGGCTGAATCGGTTATTCATATCATTGCTACTGGCTTGGCGGCGTTTAGTTTGTGGTATGCGGCTATTCCTGCGGATGGCAATCATCCGTATGGACATGGGAAAATCGCATATTTTTCGGCTGGTTTTGAGGGTGCTTTGATACTTGTGGCTGGAATTACAGTGATTACTTTGGGGTTTGAGGGGCTTGCATATGGGGTTGAATTGAGGCAATTGGATATCGGATTGGCGATTACGGCTTTTTTGGCTTTAGTTAATCTAATTCTTGGGGCTTTCTTAATTTATGCGGGCAAAAAGTCTAATCAATTGATATTGATTGCCAATGGTAATCATGTGCTTACGGATATGTGGACGAGTGGTGGTGTGGTTGTTGGTGTGGGGCTGGTGTATTTAACGGGTATTACGTGGCTTGATCCACTTATGGCGGTAGTTGTTGGGGGCAATATCTTGATTAGTGCGTTATTTTTAATGCGGCGTGCTGTTAAAGGTTTGTTGGATGAGGCGGATGCTGCACATACAGATTCTTTATTGGAGTGCTTAACTAAGGCTGTTGATCAAGAAACGATTAAGGGTTTTCATCAATTACGGCATCGTGCGACAGATTCGGTTATGTGGATTGAGGTACACTTTTTGTTGCCTGATGAGATGAATAATGCTGAAGCGCATGAAAGGGCCACTTTGGTTGAAAACGACATTAAGGCTCTTTTCAAAGACTACATGGTGCAGATTACTTCGCATATCGAACCTGAGTCTCATGACCACGCGCACCCCGGTGGACATCATGGAGTGCAAGCACCATTTGAGGGGTAGGTAAACAGTAATTGACACAAAGAATTGTGGAATTTTAAAAAAAAGCGAGCAAAAAGTTTGTGAATTTTTCGTATTCCGGGTACAATTTCTCTATAATTTATTCATTAAATTTCCTATTCGAGGGAGGAGTTATTGTATGCCAACATATTCGTATGTGGCGCGTGCGCGTAATGGTAAGATTAAAAAAGGTAAGCTGGATGCTAATAGCCGCTCTGAACTTAAGAAAAAACTAAAGAGTCGTGGTCTTACTTTGGACCCTGCTTCAATTAAGGAATCCGGAGCGAGCAATATTAAGAAGCTTACGGGGCAGAAGGTAAAATCCAAGGATTTATTGATTTTCACACGTCAGTTGGCGGTAATGTTGAATGCGGGTCTTCCTTTGCTTCAATCCCTGGATATTTTGGCTGAACAGGCTGAAACAGAGCATTTTGCTCTTGTTATAGCCGATATTGCGACTAATGTTGAGGGTGGTGAAACTTTCTCTGATGCTCTATTGGCTTATCCTCGTGTATTTCCAGAGTTGTATGTGAGTATGGTTCGTTCTGGTGAAGCCAGTGGTGAATTGGATGGTGTTTTGATTCAGTTGGCTGATTTCCTTGAAGCTTCAGCGGAATTGAGACGCCGAGTTAAGGGTTCAATGACCTATCCTATGGCGGCATTTTCAATTATTTTACTTATTTCGGCTGGGTTGATCGTTTTTGTAGTTCCTCAGTTTGAAAAAATATTCTCTGAAATGGGTGCGGCGTTGCCGGCTTCAACAATGCTTCTTATCGCAGTTAGTAATTGGTTACGTAGTTGGAAAATTTTGATTCTTGTGGGAATTGGAGTTGTATCGGTCATTGGTTATCGGGTCTATAATTCGACTGAAAATGGGCGATTTAATATTGATTCAATGAAGTTACGATTGCCAATCTTTGGTTTGTTAATGCGTAAGGTGGCTACTTCTCGTTTTACGGGAACTTTAGCGACTTTAACGCGTAGTGGTGTTCCTATTTTACAGGCGCTTGAAATTGTGGAGTCGACAGCGGGTAATCGTGTGTTTGCTAAGGCTGTACGTGATTCAGCAGAGGGTGTAAGAAATGGTGAATCGTTAGCGGACCCTCTGGCTCGTAGTGGTGAATTCCCACCTATGGTAACTCGCATGATTGCTGTAGGGGAAAAAACGGGCGCATTGGAATCTATGCTGTTTAAAATTTCGGAGTTTTATGATTTAGAGGTAAAAGCTATGGTTGATAGCTTGACGAGTTTGCTTGAGCCTATCTTGATTTTGGCTATGGGTATTGTTGTGGGTGGTATTATTATCGCCTTGTTTATGCCTATCATGAACCTTTCGACTATTATTTAATAGGAATTGTTCGGATAAAGTTGTATACAGGAGTTTATAGATTGCCTTCTTTTCGTGCGTAAGTTTTTGTTTTTCGATAGTTTTAGCGAAAAAAGATGTTGCAATGTCAGGTGATTTTAGCGCAGCTGGTCCTATTAAAGGAATCGATACGAATTCGATTGTCTCTCAGCTTATGCAGTTGAAGCGGCAACCGATTTTTTCTATGTAAGATACGCCGATGGATATTCCTAGTATTAATAATAAGTTGTTGCGTGCTCAAGATATCATTGCTGAGTTACGTGCTGCGCTGGATATGATCGTAGAGGAATTGGCGGTTAAATTGGAGCGCTCGTATGAATATTTTCAGTATTTGTTGACTCAGGCTAATATCAAAAAAGAGCTTGAACTGTTAGTCGAATGTGTCGAGTTGATGATGATATGCATGATACTTGGGAAGAGTTATTTGATAATTTATCGTAAACGGATCATTTTCCTAAATAAAAACCAACGATTAATTTACATGGGGCGTCTATTTTAAATATAACGAGCTAGCTCTGTATTACATAGACTCTTTTAGTATTTCAGCGAAGGCATCTATCCAGGTGTCTTCGCTGTTTAGTGAAGGGAGTAGCTCAAATGATTCTCCACCATTTTCTTCGAAACTTTCGCACGCTTGAATGCCGATTTCTTCAATGGTTTCTATGCAATCTGCTACGAATGCTGGGGACAATACGGCAAGTCGTTTGACTCCGGATTGTGCAAGGGCGTCGATACTGTCGTCTGTAGCTGGGCCAATCCATGGATCTTTACCTAGGCGTGATTGAAAACTAACGGTATAGGTACCTTCTACTAAGCCTAAGCGCTCGATTATTCCTTTTGCGGTGGCCAAGCAGTGTGCTTTGTAGCATGATGGGTTGTGTTCGAGATAACGTTCACAGCAATCGTTTTTCTGGAGGCAAGCTTTGCCTGTAGGGTCACAATTTTTAATGTGGCGTTCTGGTAGCCCATGGAAACTAAGTACGATGTGATCGGGCTTATAGGTGTCTAGTTGTGTTTTGATATTGGCTGCCCATGCGTCGAGAAATAGGGGATGATTGTAGTAGGGAGCGATGGATGTGGATGGGGGTACGTTTAATTTTGTGCTGAGGTGTTTATGGGCTACTTCGAGTACTGCTCCGAAGGTGGCTGAGGCGTATTGGGGGAACATGGGGGCTAATACGATGCGGTTTACTTCTTGTTTAAGTAGGCTGTCAATTGCACTGGGGATAGAGGGTTTCCCATAGGCCATGCCGATTTCGATGAGTGAGTCGGGGAGGCGTTTGCGTAGTCCATCTCTGAAGTCTTCGCTGTGAAAAATGAGTGGGGACCCACGATCGGTCCATATTTGTGAGTAGGCGTGGGCGGATTCTTTGGGTCTGCGGGGCAATATGACGAGGTTTAAAAGTAGCCAACGGGGTATGGGTGCCAAATCTATTACTCGGTGGTCCCAGAGGAATTGGCGTAAATAGTTTTTAACGTCGGGGACACTTGGGCTGTCGGGTGAACCTGTATTGATTAAAAGTATGCCTGTTTTTTGAGCGAACATATTAGCATTTTAGCATAGCGTGAAGGATGATGTGAAGTTTTCTGAAAGCTATTGATTGTGTTTTTGCTTGTTTTGGGATATTACAGTTGGATTCAATGCGTGGAATCCTAAAAGAGATTGGGTATGTATGGATTCATATACAGAGAAAATGGCTCGTAAGGCGCGTTGGAGTTTATGGGCAGCGGTGCTTCTGCTCTTAGTTATTGGGGCTAAAGTTTCTGGTGTGGCAGAGACTATTTGGTCGCAACGTATTCATTTTGAGATATAGGCAAATATTACGAGCTGTCAAAATAATCTTGAATAGATGGGTTTGGTTGTAAAGATTTATGCCAATGAAAGCCAGGGGGAAAATATCCTGAGCTTTCGAGCCAAGCAGGCAAGTTTATGTTTGATCAGACCAATGTTATCTGTGAATATTTGCAGAATACTAATAGCTTGATCTGCTTGGGTGTGAGAACCCACTTCCGGAAGAGTTGGTTGATGATAAATACTTTGTTTTTACAGGGTATTTGTTGATGACTGATGAAGATGTATTGGGGTTTGCAGAGGCGTATTTCAATCAAATAGTGAATGATGGTGATTTCCAGAGAACCTCCCGGGTGCGCTCAGTTACCCTTATCCGGATGATGGCTTTATTCGATTGCGTGAAGGTGTAGAACGGTTTATGATTACCGGTATCAAAAATCCTGGAGGCGCAGCCGAAGTCCAATCCAGGATACCTGTCATGTGGGATTGGCCGGATAATCATCAGCAAGGGTGGGTCGGGAATGTGTTGTATATGGATGGCGATGATTTGCTGAGTATCCCTGAGTTGCTACGAAAGGCAGTGGCGCCTAGGGTTAAGCGTAAGATCGTGTATGTAGATTTTGAGCATTTGGATGAGTAACCGGGAACACCCAGTGAGACTTTCGGTTCGTTATTTAAAGGTTCCAATTACGTGTCTAGGCATGGGCGTGAGTTTATGTGGCTTGTACATATGAATGAGGCGTTGAATATTTTGGGTGCTATGACGTTGGAACGGTATGTGGATTAGGGGTAGTACGTATAGGGTTTAATGAATAGCCTGATTAGATTTTAATGGAGGCTATTGGTTGCCTGGGTGTAGAGGTCTTCGATGTGTTCTTTGCCCCAAGGCATACGGGTGCAGTAGGCATTGAAGAATGAATCGACTTCTGCTTTTTTGTAGCCGAGTGGGAATAGTTCTTTAATGGGACTTAGTAGATCTTTTTTGAATAGGGCTGTTTCACCGCTATTGTTTAGTTACATGTCGTACCATTCGGTGATGTATTGACGTGTGGCATCGTTACATTGGATGATGGTGTTGGAAAGTGTGAAGTTGTTGTGAACGATGCCTTGTTCATGAACGTTGGCCAGTAGCTCTCTGTATTGTATGAAGGTATCTTCGATTGCGAGGCGCTTACTTGTCTCTTCTTTGAAAAAGTTTTCTAAACTTTTGGTGTCTTCGATGTGTTCGGTGACGAGTAGGGTGTTGAAGAAGCAGGGGCGTGGAGAAACAATAAATCGATAATAAACTATTGGTAGACGGTGATGGTCTTCTATATTAACGTTTTTCCAGTCTTGGGTGGCTTGGTCTCCCCCTACCAGAGCGTCGCGGATATTGGCCCAGGAATAGTCAAAGTCCCAGCGTACAAACCAGCTTGGGCCTTGGGGTTTTGGGGTGAGTTTATAACTTCGAGGGATGGAAGTAGAACTGATGAGTTCCCAGTATTTTTCATCGTCGGTGATTTCCTCTATGCAGAGTATTTCATCAGCGACGTCATAGGGTAATTCATTTAAAGTAACGCGAGACGAAATCATAGTATTTCGTTCATGGACAGGTACTTGTTTTCGCTAATATATCAGTTTTGATTCATTATTTGAACCGTAGATTTGAGTTTTTGCCGATGATTAGTCGTTTACGTTGAGGTGCTTGGGGCCTTGAGAACCTGTTGTTCGTTCGTAATGACCTTTGCCGTTTTTGCGGTAGGTGGTGAAGCCCTTTTTTTCTAAGTTTGAATCGGAAAGGTGTGCTTTGTCGTGTATGGCATTGCTGATACCTGCAATATGAGGAGAGGTGAAAATGCGTTTAACTTTTCTACCGGTGTCTGGGTGTTTTTCGAGCGGAGGGTCCGACATTTTACGAACCACATCAAAGCATTCGCCTTCGCTGCCGTCTTCGTTTATAATTTGATATGTATATACCGGCATGGTATTTTCCCCTGTAGCCGTTGTTCAATCTAATATGTCCCATATTGTACATCAATTCGTATTGAAGCTAAAAGTCATTTTGAAGGCTGGAAGTCATCTTTTTGGGACGGTGTGTCCAAATGTTCATCACTGGCCAGGGTTATGAGTTTCCATTGGCCATTGATGTAGTCGCAAATTGTGAGGGCCGTGTTGGGCCAGTAAAATCCTTCTTGTTCATAGGGGTTGAATCCTAGGCATTGGACGACAAAGGAATTGCAGACCATGCCATGGGTCACTACGGCTATGTGGCGGCCACTTTCACCTTCGAGTTCGATTAATGTGTCAAATGCACTCCGAACGCGACTGTCAAAGTCTATTGCGCTTTCACCATTTGGGGGTTGAAAATCGGGGTCTGTGAAGAAGGGGTGATCGAAGGTGTAGTGAGAATCTTTTAAATCGCCTGGATTGCGTTCGCGAAATTCGGGTAGGTAGCTAATGGGAAGTCCTGTTGTTGATGCAGCGATGCATGCAGTCATGACCGTTCGGCGTAAATCGCTGGAGTATATATGGTCGAGTGGGTATTGGGGCAGATGTTGAGCCAATTGGCTTGCTTGAGCAATTCCGGCGTCATTGAGGGGGATTTCGCCCCAACCTTGCATTTGTTTACGAATATTGTATTCGGTCTCGCCGTGGCGAATAAGGTAGAGTTTCATTTTTTGCCTGTAAATAAAAGATTCTATTGAGAATGGTAGACTTAATATACCTGAATAGTGGGGCGGGATGGAACCCTAAGTTTGACTCCACACAGTAGGCATGCCAGTATATGAATAGCGGAAAGCTAATACTTGTTGACTTATATCAACAATCAGTATAGAGTGTGCGAATGGCTAGGGTTGCATCAAATAGCAGGAACTTTAGAGAATGCTTTTTGTTTGTCAATCGAGCTTTGCCCAGACGTCTAAGATACAAACTTTCCATAAGGGGAAATGGAAGAGTGGTCATTATGTAGAGGCGTTAGCTGAATTAGAGGGGTATCTGGAAGATGAATTGCTTTTATTGACTGAAAGTCTTTAAAGGGAGAAGCAATCCACAAAGGTAACTTTGCTTGGTGTTTTTGAAGATTATGCTGCAAATGTGACCGCTGAAGATTCTCTTGTTATGTATTTCATTAGGCATGGTAGTTTTTATAATGATCAAGCCAAGATGTATTTTCCGGGAGAAAATTTGCGTGCCGATGAACTTACAGTATGGCTGGATACACTTTCGCTAAAACAGATTGCGGTTGTTAATTCTACATCCAGTAGTGCTCCATTTATTGATGCACTGAGTGCCCCGAATCGAATAATGTGTACTGCGGCTAAAAATGATGGTGAAGTAAACGCAACGGAATTTATGAAGTGGGTTATTCAGGGCCTTGAAGATGCTAAGGCTGATTGCAATTATAACGAGGGAGTAACCCTATGGGAAGCGTGTCTTTATGCTGCTGAAGAAACTCTGGCTTGGTATGCACATGAAGGATTTATTGCTACTGAACATCTCATATTGGATGATGATGGTGGTGGCTTGGGTTTACAACTTATTCAGAATAAAAACGAAGAGAACGGCGAACAGGAGGGTGCTTTGGCGAAACAAGTGTTTATTCGTCTTTTTACTTTTTCAGAGCATGTCCCTGCACAGTGGGTAGAAGAGTACCGTGCAACTATTGAGTGCATTGAAGCATTAAAACATAGACAATCCCGAAAGCCTGATGATGTATATTATGGTGCGTTGGATAAGCTTTTCATACAAGCAGCAACTATACGCCGTAAAATACGCACAATGGAAGCAGAGGGTGAGCCCGATAGTTAATCCTCAAGTTTACTTTACTACACAGGTCTGCGTATTATATTCCTTCAACCATAAAGGGGATATTTGTGAGTACCTTTGATTCCGATTATAAACAGCCTGAAGAGGAATCTTCATCCAATGATGAAGAAATAATCGAGGTGGAAGAAGCTGAAACGATGAGTGAAAGTGAAGAAGAGTTTATAGTTATCTCATCTGAACCCGAAAGTGATGATTCTCCTGATCCTGAATACAATGATTTCGGCGTATTGACTAATACCTTTGAATTGAATGAAGACGATACGGACGATGATTTCGATGAACCGACTTTAGAGTTTTCTGAGGATGCCGCTAGTGCTTCCATCGTGCATGCTGAGGAATTAGCCGACAGCCTTAGCGATGAGGCGGATTTCGAAGCTACTGATGATGATTTTATTGAGACTCCTGTTGAGTTGACCGAAGATGAACGGGAAAAAGTCTTAGAGTTGCAGTTGGATAAACCATTGGTCTTGTCCGATGTGCTTAATGAGGAAGACATTCCAAAAGAAAGTGACGATTCTGTTAAGGATGATATTGTCGTTCATAGCGAAGAAGTATCAGAAGACGGCATCGGTGAGTCTGAAGATACTTATGAAGAGAAGGTTGAGGGGGAGCAGGCGCCTGGTTCGCGAATTGTATGGCTTATTTATCCTGCGGCTCTTCTTGGGATTATATTGCGTATCCTGTGGTATTTGAAAAACTCGGCGTTAAATGCTCAAGAGGCTGCATTAAGTCATGCGCTGATTAACCGAAATTTAACGGAATTATTTCAGCCCCTTGGTGAAGGGCTGATTGCGCCGGTTGGATTTTTAATTAAACTTAAAATGCAAACGTTGTTGTTTGGCGATAATGAATATATGTTGCGGTTGTATTCATTGTGTGCATCAATCTTAGCGATCATATTTTTTGTGTGGACCATTCGTAAACTGGTTGAGCCTGTTGTGGCCGTTATTGCGGTTGCACTCCTTTCCCTGTCCTTCCCACTCATTGAGCAGGCTGCTACATTGAGTCCGTGGAGCGGTGATTTTATGGCAGCAACTTTGATGCTTCTTCTTGCTACACAGAGTGTAAAACATGCGCCTTCGATGAAGTTTTTTACGGTGATAGCAGTCACCGGATTGGTGTTGCAGTTGTTTTCATTGGCTTTGCTCTTCATCTTATTTGGAATAGGAATTACCCTCTTTTTAGAGGCCCTTTGGTCAAGGGATGGTGCTAAGATTAAAGGGATAGCCTTGTTGAATTGTCTATGGTTAGTAGGCTTTATCGTCCATTACTTTATCGCATTAAAGCCGTATCTCACTGATTCAACACTTCATGAGACCTATAGTGCTTATTTCTTTCCGGTTCCTAGCAATGGAAGTTGGTTTCGTCCAGTATATTGGTTAGGGGAACGGGCAATCGCGATCTTTGTTGATCCCTTGGGTATCGTATTGCCTGGGTTAGGGCTATTTGCCTGTTTATTGGGCTCTATAGTTTTAATCCGTACTCAGCGCTCATTGTTAATGATGCTTTTATTGCCATTAATGGGACTACTTATAGCATCGGCTTTGAGCCTGTATCCGATGCATGAGCACTTATTGTATTGTTTGGCGCCGGCGCTTGCCATTACATGTGCCGTAGGCCTAAGCGGCCTTATTCATCTATTGGTGTCGTCGCGCCGTAGAGCGGCAGTATTTTTAATTGCGCTGATATTCGTGCCTAATGCAGTACTGACAACCCATGCTATTATGCGTGCGAAAGATGTAGGGGTTACCGCGGCTTTGCAATACTGGATTGACTCCGATGCCCCACAAGCTGAGATATACATTGATGGTGCATTGCGTAATCAATTTCATTACTACACGCGTTCAGCGATTAATTTAAATCCCGATTCTATTCAGGTTGGTGTGTATTCAGCCGATGAATGGGCGGCCTATGATAATATTCTCAAACGTTTTCAGGGACAATCGAGTGTATGGTTTCTTTTACAAAAGGAACATGCGTCGGGAATCTATGGGTACTTCGTGAGTCGATTAAATAGCATGGGGAGAGTTGAATCCCATGAACAATGGGGGAGTGTGCACCTCTATCAATACGATTTGAGTGGGGCTCCTATTCAATCTGATGCTGAATCAACAGCCGATGAGTTATCTGAGTCCATTGAAACTAAAGAAGTTACAGTTGAACCCGACGATATTGAATGATACACTAATATCGATGAAAGTGTGCTATGTGCACTCATCTGGCTGCTGTATCTGAAGAAGGTTGTTGTATGCGCAAATCCTACTTTCTTATCGTTGTGTTCTTTACGGTATTTTCATTTTCTGTTCAGGCGCAATTTGAGCAGACGATCATATTGGTTAATGGTAGAATTTATACGGTTAATGAAGCTCAACCTCTGGTTGAGGCTATCTTTATAAAACGTGGAAAAATTGATGCCATTGGATCGAATGAAAAGATTTTTAAAAGGGCACGCGCAGGAACTCAAGTTCTGGATCTTAAAGGCCGTACCATAGTCCCCGGTTTTATCGATTCGCATGTTCAGATGCAGGCTTTAGGGGGAGAAAAGGCCTTTATCGATCTGAGTGAGACTACAAGTTACGACGAAGTTGTTGCTAAGGTGAACAATCAAGCTCAGGTAACTAAAGTGGGGCAGTGGATAATTGGGCGTGGCTGGAAGCATGAAAATTGGGATATTAAACTCCCCCCAACTCATGACCCCTTATCGGCTTTAATTCAAGAAAATCCCGTGGCTTTATTTAATTCTGATGATAGCTTATGTCTTATTAATAATGCCGCAATGGTTCAACTCGAAATAACGAATGATACCCAGAGTCCTGAAGGTGGGGTTATTCGTCGCAAATTTGAAGCATCTATAGTGAAAAAGGTTGGTGAGGAAGATACTGGGCCTCATTCTGAACTATCGGGTATCTTGCAAGGACCAGCAGTTGATTTAGTGTCCGATCAACTTCCTCCACCAACACAGCGCCAAATATTGCGCGCTTTACGGTTGGCGACTCAGCGTTGTATAGAAAATGGGGTTACGACTGTTCACGATATCGGAATCAGTCCGCAAACAGTGACTCTCTATAAAAGGCTCATTGATGAAACGAAATATCTGTTTCGTGTGTATGGCGTATTGGATGCCGGAACGATTGCAAATGATGAAGAATTTAAGAGTCTCATATCCGATGAGCCTCTCATTGGATATGGTAGTGATCGGCTGACTGTTCGTAGTGTGCATGTCGATGTTGATGGGCAGTTAAATGATGGCAGCGCTTCACTTTTTGCGCCCTACCTAAGTGCTTCGCCGAATAATAAAAGAAATGATGATACGGAACTTGGAAAAGGGTCGTTGTCTATTCCTTTGCCTACTTTAAGTAGTTACGCTTCACAAGCATTGGGTGAAGGCTATCAATTTACTGCAAGTGCATCTGGCGACTTTGCCAACAATGCTATTCTTACGGCATATTCGGTTGCGTTGAAAAATAATCGAGGTTCAAATCATCGTTTGCGTGTAGAGCATGTTGAAATGATTCGTCAAAATGATGTGGCTTGGATGGCCGAGATGAATGTGTTGGCTTCAATTCATCCGTACCAAGTTTCGACCGATTATAGCTGGCTTGAAAAAAGTCTTGGTGCGCAGCGTATTCAGACGGTTCATGGGTGGAGAACATTTGTGGATAATAAGGTACCGATAAGCATTAGTACGTCTCGGCCGCATCTTGAATCCACACCCCTGCTTAATTTTTATGCCGCGATTACGCGACAAGACCTCCAATCTCGCCCGACTACGGGGTGGAAGCCGAAGCAGCGCTTGACTCGTGATGAGGCGTTAAGGGCGTTGACTATGGGGGGAGCGTATGCCGGATTCGAGGAAGATATTAAAGGGTCTATTCAAGTGGGGAAATGGGCTGATATTATAATGTTGTCGAAAGATATTATGACCATACCGGCTAGTGAGATTTTGACGACAGAAGTCTTGGCCACTATGGTTGGGGGAACGGTGGCTTATATAAATTCGTCCTATAGTTTCTAGGGCATTAATTATGCATTAAAGTTGGATTGGATAGACGACCCACCATTGTTCATCCCTTAAGTACAATCAAGAGCCCGGTGTTAAAAGATAATCAATAGTAAACCGTTGATACTCATTTTGCGTTATCAACAAATCGAATGGAGAATAGTAATGGCTCAGACAGTGTGTTTGATACCTGGAGACGGGATTGGTCCCGAAGTGGCGCAATCTACCCGTGATATTATTGAAGCTTCGGGTGTGGATATTGATTGGATTGAATTACCGGCAGGTGCTGGAGTGGTAGACGAGTATGGCGATATTATGCCGCAATCCACGTTGGATACTATTCGGGGAAATCGAATCGCATTAAAGGGACCTATTACTACGCCGATTGGCAAGGGCTTTAAAAGTGCCAACGTTCGCCTTCGTAAAGCGTTGGATTTATATGCTGCAGTACGCCCGGTCCGTTCAATGCCTGGTATTAAAACCCGCTACGAAGATGTTGATTTGGTCATTATTCGTGAGAATACCGAGGGGTTGTATTCAGGGATTGAAAATGAAATTACGGACGGTGTTGTTGCTAGTATGAAGGTGGCGACTCGAAAAGCTTCTGAGCGTATTGCGCGATTTGCGTTTAATTATGCGCGAACTCGTCAACGGGATAAGGTCACTGTATTTCACAAAGCCAATATTATGAAAATGTCTGATGGTTTGTTTATTGATTGTGCTTCGCGCATGCATGAAGAGATCTTTCCTGAATTACCGTATGAAGAGCTCATTATTGATAATGGATGTATGCAGATGGTGACTGACCCGAATCAATTTGATACTTTGTTACTTGAGAATTTATATGGTGATGTGTTGAGTGATTTATGTGCGGGCCTTGTGGGGGGGCTTGGTGTCGTGCCTGGTGCGAATATCGGTGATGAATGTGCTGTATTTGAAGCCGTACACGGATCTGCACCGGATATTGCTGGTCAGGACAAGGCGAACCCTTTGGCGCTAATTATGAGTGGTGTGATGATGTTGAATCATTTAGGAGAAACGGAATCGGCCAAAAAGATTAAAGTGGCTTACGATTCAGTTTTAGAGGCGCGTAACCCAGAAGAAATTACCGTGGATATTGGTGGTCAAGGTGGCACAAAGGCCTTTACTGAAGCAGTAATCCGCCAATTGTAATTGTTCAATTATTTCTTGTAACTGTTTGTTGTGACTGGGCCACTATTTAGTTAGAAAGACAACCTATAGAACAACAAAAAAAATGAATAAGGAGTTTGGGTTATGAAAATTAAACACTGGATGATAACAGGAACCTGTGCCCTATTAATTATGGGGGGGGGCGCTTTTGCAGAAGAAGAGGATACTCGTAAACCGCGTGAAGATAGTTATAAAGTAAAGCATGATGGCGGTAAAGGTCGACGTGGACTTGGTGGAGAAGGCCGTAAGGGTCACCGCCCACCGCCATTTATAGAAATTCTTGAACGTCATGACGCCAATAAAGACGGTATATTGCAAATCTCAGAAAAACCGGAGCGTATGCCTGAGCATTTATTTGATAAACTTGATGCCAATGGGGATAGTGCTATTGACGCCTCAGAAGCTAAAAAACATCGCGAAATGCATGGAAAGCGAAAAAAAGGTAGTCGTCGTGGTGAGCGTGAACGTCCTAGTGCGGATGAAATCTTTGATATGATGGATGCTAATGGCGATGGGGTAGTCGATCGCGCAGAAGCTAAAAAGTTTCAAGAGAGCCGTGGTACTCGCCGAGGCGGTAAAGTTCGCAGAGGTGAAGAAACACCTGCTGAATAGTTTAATTTTATTTAAAATTAAACTCTTTTTAAATAAAGAGTTTAAAAGCACCGCTAGTGCTTTTGTCTAAATTATTCATGAAATTGCCCATAAAGTATGGTATAGTTTTTAATTAAATCTGTATAAATGGGCTTTTAGGAGTTGTATTGTGTCTCGTTTTAAATGTGGAATGATTTTTGTGTTTGCGGTGTTGATGATGGTTCTTGGGCCTGATACACATGCACAAACACTTTGTGAAACCATTGATAGCAGTGTAGAACTCTATGATTCCTTTATAATCGATTTTTTCGATTCCCTTCAAGATAACGATAATGATGGTTTGCCTGATCATGCTTCATTGCAGTTGATCGAAGCGGTGGCCTGTTTAAGTCCCGCTACTGATCTTTACGATGCAACGAATAATGCCTATGAGGCCAACTTGGCTATTTTTGACATCGAGCCGGGTGCAGCTATCCTCATTGAATACCGTAAACTGATTGCTACTTTGATGATGATTGGTGCGGATATGCAAGCCAATGTGATTGCAGTTACTGAGGGCATGTTGGTTGGAAATTATGTTACGGTGGAATGCAATGGGGGCGATTGTGTACCTGATGCTCTTTCAGGATATGAGGTCACGGAAGTATATGAAGTATTCGCTGAAGATGTACGGTCAGCTACTGAACCGTATACCGCTTTGGGTGATCTGGATTTGGATGGTACGAATAACGCAACTGAGTACAATAATGTTATGGATCAAAATGGTTTTACGAGCGATTTTGTTATTGCGGCTACCAGCAGCAACCTTAATGGTAGTGAAACATTACATACCCCTGGCTCTAGTGGCTCTGGTGGTGGGTGTTTCATCGCAACAGCGGCCTATGGCACCCCTATGGCGCAAGAAATTAATGTATTGCGGGATATGCGCGATAGTTATTTGTTAAACAATACGCTGGGTACGGCGTTTGTGGATACATACTATCGATTGAGCCCTCCTGTTGCGGATGCGGTTGCTAAGAGCCCTGTCCTTAGTGCTACGATTCGTTTTGTATTGACTCCAATTGTCTTCCTGATTAAGAGTCCTTGGCTACTCATGCTTGCCTTACTTTTCTTATGTGCCTTCTTGGGTCGTGCTAAAGTACTTACTAAACCCCAGCAATAAGACTGACTCAATCAACAATTCCTATTGCGCTTAGAAGAAGTGTATGTATCTGCGATTGTGTTGTACCCTGATCTTAACTATCCTGCTTCAGCCATCATTGAGATCCGCACAAAATACCACGAAATCCTTTTCTAGGATTCCTTTCGGATCATGTATGCATGAGAATAAGCCGCAACTTATTTGTGAGTCTGTTTTGGCTTCGAAGCCCAATTGTTTTATTTTTACGGGTGATAATATTTATGGCGATACGGATATATGGATGTACTTAAGAAAAAATGGGCAACACTTGGCGCAGTTCCTGGGTATCAGAAACTCAAGCAAGCGTATCCTATTTTTGCCACATGGGATGATCATGATTATGGGTAAAATGATGCCGGTGCTGAGTACCCAGAAAAAGTCGCATCTCAGCAAATCTTTTTGGATTTTTTCGATGAGCCCAAGGATAGCGTACGGCGCACTACGCGGGTTATTTATGATGCAAAAGTGTTTGGTCCGGAGGGCAAGCATGTAAATACTATTTTGCTGGACACGCCTTATTTTCTTGATCCTTTGGTAAAGCGTAGCAATCAAAATCGGAAAGCGGATGGTCGTAATGGACATTACGACCCCAATATGGACAAATGCTCAACTTTTTTGGGTGTAGAGCAGTAGGCTTGATTGGAAGACCAGTTAAAGGTTCCTGCTGAGCTTCGTGTTATTGCAACTAGCATTCAGGCCATTCCCGATGGTCATCATTGGGAAAAGTAGGGGGATTTTCTTCACGAACTTACATGCTTATTTAAGCTGATTACGAAGATGAAAGCCGGCGGTGTTATTTTTATTAGTGGGGATCGCCACAGTTCTGAAATATCGCGGTTGACAGGAGAAAATATTAACTTTACAGTATACGAAGTAACCTCTACTGCGTTGAATAATTCAGGGAGTAGCTGGTTTAATGAAGTGAATGAGCACCGATTAGGAGTGCCTATATCAAAAATAATTTTGGTATAATTGATATTGATTAGAAGGCTTCTGACCCCATTATATCTTTGCAGATAGTGGATGAGGCCGGCCATACTGTAACAATTCACAATACAACATTGAATACAATCCGCCATTAAGGTAGTGCTACATACCGAGTCCGCCATCTACTGCAAGTACATGTCCTGTGATGTAGGCTGATTCTCTGCTGGCTAAGAATACTGTAGCTGAGGCAATTTCTTCGGGAGAGCCAGCACGCTTAGCAGGAATTTTTTCTACAAAATCATTTAGAGCATCTTCATTCAGTTCAGCAGTCATGTCTGTATTGATGTAACCTGGTGTAATCACATTGACGCTGATATTGCGTGAGGCAAATTCTTGGGCGAGTGATTTAGAGAAACCAATCAAGCCTGCTTTTGAGGCAGCATAGTTGGCTTGCCCGGCTTGGCCGTGTACCCCTACGATGGATGAAAGGTTGATGATGCGACCATACCGTGCTTTCATCATTCCGCGTGAAACGGCGCGACAGGTATAGAACGCGCTGCTTAGGTTTGTTTGCATAACTTCATCCCATGCATCATTTTTCATGCGCATGAGTAACCCATCTTTTGTGATTCCTGCATTGTTCACAAGGATTGTTGGTGCTCCCAAGTCTTCGGTGACTGCTTTGACTAATGCATCCACTTCGGTGTCATTGGAAATGTCTGCTTGGTAGCCTTTTACCGTAGCGCTTGTGGCTTCTGCGATTTCAGTGGCAACTGTGTCGACTGTTTCCTGTGAGCGACCACAAAATGCAACTGTGCCCCCTTTTTGTGCAAAGGCTTCTACGCATGCACGGCCTATGCCGCGTGTACCACCGGTTACCAATATTACCGTATCGCTAAAATCGCTCATGATAAAACCTTTCGAGGTTTAAGATTCGTCAGCAGTGGGGCAGGGGAGATTTTCAACGTCGCGACGTAGCTCCTCGATTCCTTGTTGAAGATGTTGGGTTAGGCCCATTTCAAATTCTTCTTTCGCACCTAAGAGGGCATTCTTGATGCCGTTACTGGTGCAGGATCCGTGCAGTATAACCACGATACCATTGATACCCAATAATAATGCACCGATTTTTTCATTGGGATCGGAGCGTTTTTTGAGACTTATAAATGCTTTTTTACTCAGCAGTGCACCCAATTTGGTGATCCACGATGACTTGAGCTCTTCGTTCAGCATATTCTTCATAAGTCCAGCCACGGCTTCACTCGTTTTGAGGATTATGTTTCCGGTAAAACCGTCGCAAACTACCACATCGGCTTTACCAGTGAAGACTGCTTTGGGTTCTACATTACCGATGAAATTGATATGCTCAGAAGCCGTTAGGTTAAGATGAACCGTTTTAGCGATATCATTGCCTTTAGCTTGTTCTTCACCAATGTTAATGAGGCCAACGCGGGGTTCTTTAACTCCCAGGTTGAGCTGGGCATAGACTTGGCCCATTTCTGCGAACTGACAAAGCTGTTCGGCTGTACAGTCAACATTGGCTCCCAAATCGAGTACTACAACGTTTCCACCATCCATTGTGGGCAATGATTGGCAGATAGCAGAACGTGATACGCCTTTAATGGGACCAAGAATAACTCGGGAACCCATCATGACAGCGCCAGTGTTTCCTGCACTCAAAAAAGCATCGGCCTCGCCCTCTTTTAAAAGGCGAAGACCGATGAGTAAAGATGAATCTTTTTTCTTGCGAATAGCCTGCATGGGTGAATCGCCCATCATGACGCGCTCTTGCGCATGCACAATGTTGATTTTACCCTTGCGGGAGTACTTAGCGAGTTCTGGTCTAAGTGAGTCTTGATCACCCACTAGTATCACTTCGATATCAGCTTCCAGACTGGCTTGTACTGCGCCCTCTACCTCGGGGTAAGGGGCATTGTCTGAGCCCATGGCATCTACTACGATTCGCATCGCTATTCCCCGGCTATTCAGCTATGTTTTAAAATAATTAACGAGCTAACTACGAAACTATTCGTCGTCTACACTTTCCACGATACGTGTATTGTAGTATCCGCACTTGGGACATACACGATGTTGAACGATCCGATCACCACAGCTTTGACATTCGGTCAGGTTAGGTGATTTCATCGCGTGGTGAGAACGCCGCATGTTGCGTTTGGTTTTCCCCGTTTTACGTTTTGGGACTGGCACTGTTCATTCCTCCGAAGGTTTGTTAGGCAAGTCAGGAAACAGTTCCTTGAGCCCAGCAAACCCTGAATTGGTTTCTTCTATTTCGGGTTCTGGTGTGCAGTCGCATGTTGTGGTGTTTAAATTTACACCGCATTGCGGGCATAGGCCCTTACATGTTTCTGCACAATATATTTTAGTGGGGGTAGCCATTGATATCTCTTCAGCAATTGCCTCAGAGAAATCGATGTTTACTCCATCATAATAATGTATTTGTTCAGATTCGTCGCTATCCTCGAATTCTTCCTCTTCTTCTGATTCTTCCGACTTAGCGAATTCTTCCATCGCGTCCAATGGCGTTCCCAATTCGAAGAGCCATCCGACCTCTATACTTGTTTCCATCGAAGTGAGTGCAAGGCATCGATCACAAGTCCTTTCAAATAGAGCAGTTAGAGTACCTTGATAGAGAAAATCTTGTTGCATAGCACTCAATGAACCCTCAATATGTACTGATTGAAGAAATCCTGGCTCATCGAATTGCAACGGAATATCGGCTTCATCTACTGTAAGATCCACTATATAGGGGGTGTTTCTTGAAATAGAAACAATTGGAATATTAGCTTTACCCACAATAACACCTTCTTCTGACGGCATAAAAACGTCCCATATAATAGCAAATAACGGAATTCTTAGTCAATCGACAGCTGAATTAATTAATTTGGGGTGTTAAAAGTCTATATCGTCCATGTTTTCAAGCTCATCGCGGTATTTTTTACACACTTCCCAACAATAGGCGAATATAATACAGTCGATTAATGCACCGATGAGTTCGATTATAGGTATTGCGTAATTGGGTAGTGAGGGGTAAATTTCATGAATATAAATATAGATGAAAAATGTAATGATGCATACTCCGAGATAATAGGGGAATTGGCCAAACATGGTACTGAGAGTTTGTTTAATTCCAATCCAGCTCGTATCGCCATAAAACATGACGGTTGCACCGAACGGTAATATGGTGGTGGTGAACATTAACCACGTCATGTATAGATTAAATTGTTCTTCGAGGACAAGGTTACTTTGAAAGATGAGTAGACGTAACATTAATGACAATAGGTGAAGGGCAAACCAGAAGCTAAAGAATTTGAAAAAAATGACTAGAGTAGGGGGGATCTTCCAAAGCGGTTTGTCAATTTCTCGACCGAAAATAGGAAAAGTAATAGCTTGCACTAAGGCAAAATATATCGCTGTAATGATGCCTGATAGTAGGAGATAATGTTTCGGGAAGTCATCAAGATCCATATCTTTCTTGTCAGGCAGGTAAATCGATTCTCCGCAGACTTTAATGGTGGCATATATAAAGATTAAGGCCGAATAGAGTATCACGGCTTTGGGGTAGCTTTTTAGGTGGGAACATGCAATTTTGAACATTGTTTGGTGAGAAGGCTTTCTAGTTGTGGGGGAGTGTTTCTTACTGTTTTTGCAGCAAATACCGGGTGATGATATCACATTTGTCTTCACTAGTGGATATGAACTGTGTTCGAATTAAGGTGCGCCCGCCGGAAATATTGGAGGTATTCATAATTTTACCGCGTAGTTTGGTGATAGATTGGCGTTTTTTTATGTTGTTCGTATCTTCGTCGATGGATGCATTTAATATACCAAGGGTGACCGATTGTGGAAAGCTTAAGCGGAAATATCCACGATCTTGGGTGCGTTCCATTTTCTCTGTATTGTGATTTAAACGCCATTTCGCATGAATGTCGTCATGGCGCATGATTTTGGAATCGAATGTGTACCGTACATCCTCATCACGCCACAGGGTACAGGTGATGAATGCGCCGTCTTCATAGGTGGGACTAATGGCCTTTTTAAAAGGATATATATACAAGAAGGCTTCGTCCACATCTTGAACCCTCATGTCGTACCATACCGCTTTTTGTTATCAAAGATGTCGTGAACACCTTTCCATTGTAGCTTGTGTTTGTTGTGCTGAAATCGTTTGATGTAATAATTGGAGAATAGGTCGAAAAGAAGTGATAACGCAACTACACACAATCCGGCTAAAACGATGGGATTTACTTCTGAAAATTCTATAAGTGCGACAATTGGGCTCATACAGTACTCTATTGCATATTAATTATATATGGATTTTTAGAAAAAGCTAGAAAAGTAGGCAATTAAGCGGGGTCGTGATCGACAATAAACCCGTCTTTTTCCAATTGTTTTATCAATTCGTTGGGGGCTTCCAGGTATTCGATATAACGATTGGAGTCGATAGGGGTAATGAATTTTTTGAATTTACGTCGGTGTTGTAAATCTGCCATCACTAAGGGGTCATCTACTTCAAGTACGGTAAGGGTTTTTAGTTTAACGCGACGTAAGGCACCACGCCAATCTTCTAAGGTCATCATGACATTGCGGGGAAGAGTTTCTTCGCGATTGTAGGTGAGCAGGAAGTCAATGAATGCGTCGCCGTCATGTCCTTCTTGAAGGGCTTGTGTGAAGGATTCTTTAGTGAGTAGATAAACAGTTGCTTGACCACTGGATTGCCGGATAGCGAATTGATCCAAAGGTACGGTGAGGAGTGTGTCCATATCTTTGGTGGGTACTACGATGTCGAAGTTCGGTTGAACGATAATTTCACGGTTGGCTTTTGCATAGTGTGTACATAATGGAGTGAGATCTTCTTTGGCTAACAGTTTCCAGCCCAAGTCGGTAATGCGGACAAAGTCGTCGAGACCGTCACTTGCTTTTTCCACAACTCCTAACCAAAACAATGATTCCTCCAAAGAGCGACTCAGTGTGGTTACCATATTGGATGCCGCGCCAGGGCTTATGTAGTTATAGACGCCGTTTTTCATCTTGAGAACAGGGGGATCACTTTCTTCATGTTTTTCAATCGCGAACTCAATAAATTCTTCTACTTGATACCATCGATTAAGTTCCAGGTTTTCCAGTAAATTTGAGAGTAAGCGTTTAGAGGCTTTTTCATTACCTGTATTCATTAGCCATTCATACAAGATTTTATGACGATCGATATGGTCCACCTTGATGAGTGATTCCAATTCGCCGGCACATAACACGTTGTCTATTCGGACTAGCCAACCAATTCCTTCTGCTGCCCATAGGCATGCATTAAGAGAAGGGGATTCGTCTTCGGGAATAATGTCGGATAGACGTCGAAGATCTTCTTTGAATAATTCGCCATCGCCGCGCAGTCGTACAGGCTTTGCTGCCACATTGGCAACCAGTTGACATAATTGTTCGGTCATTTGTAAGTGACGATTCTTTTCAAAGCCGGGGGACTCTTTGTACGCTTGTAATTTTGAGGCGTGCTTTTGGTTTTTGGAATGTTGTGATCGCCAATGGCGGAGTTCAGTTAATAAACCTCCTGAACGGACTAAACGATCTTCTGCATCGTAGCGGAACATTTCAAAGAGAGCCATCCCACGAAAGAGTTCCCAAAGAGCTTGTTCTACTTCAAATTCTGACCCGCCATGGGCTGCGCGGATATTGGCTGTAGACATTATTCCGTCTTTAGATTGCCATATGATATCAAACACTTCTTGGGCGATTTCTGAAAATTCATGCGTAGCAACGTATTCCATTATGGATTCAGGATGTTTGTAGTAATTTTCGATGATGTATTCACCGACAGCTTTTTTGGAGCCTAGTTCTATATCGATCTGTTCTTCTAGGCGACAGAAGTCATGACTGGAAAGTTGCTTGAGTTTTTGGAAGATAGCATCGACGTCACCATGGCATTCTAAACCGTCGGTAATGCGTTTTATGGCGGTATTGCCTTCTGAGGGGAGTTTTATCTTCGTTAAGTCGGTATAGAGAAGCTTGTAGTGGACATCGATGAGATATTCAATTTCTTCTTGGGGAAATTCGAGCTTTTTGGCTAAGAATCGAACGGTCAAGCCGGAACGGCTATTTTGGGCTAACTCATAGGCGATACGATACACAGCACGGTTTATGCCTTCTAAAGATACTATCATGCTGGAACTGTGTCGCATCGCTTATAGGGTTCTTTCTATGGTTGACGAATGGACAGCCTATTATAGCGAACAAATAATGAGTAGGCAAGGACATTAATAAAATACTTTAGTGTTCGGTGAACTTGACGGTATTAACTCTCGATTTTTTTCAATCGATCTTGTTTACGAAGTAGTGGAATAAATAGAACCATGAAGACGAGAAGGAAGATCGCTGCAATCAAATCTCATTGATTGGTCGCCACTACTTGCTCCATGCTTGAATCGATTGCATTGAGGCTTCCATGAATGATGACGAACAATAATAAACTACTGCTACCGTTATAAACATAGGTAAATATCATTGAATAGACTATACATAACAGTGTGAAGAGGCCATGGGGACTAGAATCTCTGGAAAGGCACTTTCTTTTACGGAGAGAATGAAGAACGTTGGTCAATACCAGACGCCCCATCCAATACCTACCAGTATGCTTGATTGAATGGAGCACCAGCGTTTTTGAAGTGCTGGGAGCATAAATCCCCGCCAACCCAATTCTTCGCCTAATCCACCGCCTATAAAAAAGCGAACGAGGAAAAACCTTAAAAAAGTGATCGATGCGGCCAAATGTAGCTCGGGCGGTGAATCTTGAGTCGAATTGTCCCGATCACTGTCGCAATTATGGGGAGACCAAAGGCGATTAGACACCATTTTATGCCAACTCGTCAATACAGTAGTCGTGTAAAAAGATTGCCTAATCCATCTTTACCTAAGTATATTTCTACAATAATGACGCCTGCGAAGGAGGGGCCAAATTTCGCAGTATAGTTGAGGGCTACGGTGCCGGATCCTTCCAGGCCTAAGGGGGGGCGTGTTGAAAGGAATGCGAATAGCCATGAAAGGGCGGAGGCTAAAATGAAGAATGGAACGATTCCTTTGGAAGATTCTGGTGAGGGCGTAGATTCTGGCATGGCAGTCTCTTTCTTCGATAGATGCTAAATTTTACTATTCAGTATTAGGAATGAGTAATGCAAATTTTCTTGTAGGGGGAAATCTGTTTAAATAAAATTTTTATTGAACCGTATATAAGGGTATTATAGTTATACGATGAAAAACGGATTTTGGTTTATAGTGGCAGTGATTGTACTGGGCATTGCATTTTTAGTGAGCAGTCCTTACATAGCCTATAGTATTTATGCCTTTTTACTCCTTTTAATACTGTCCCATGTTTCTTCTGTGGCTTGGTTGGCGAGACTAGATTGTTCCCGTGTGTTGAGTAGTACCAAGGTATGTCAAGGGGACTCGGTTAAAGTTGAGGTGACGGTATGCAATTTGCGTGGATGGCCCATTCCGTGGATTTTTCTAGAAGATTTATATCCGGCTTCGTGTCATCGTCGTGGACCCAACACTCGATTGGCAATTTTGATGCCTGGTCACGAAGTTACGTTTCAGTATGAATTGACCTTTCCAAAGCGTGGATACCATCGAATTGGCCCTTTGATTATGGAATCGGGTGATTTGTTTGGCTTGCAACGGCGCTTTAGAACAGGCGAGCAGCAAGACTATGTTTCTGTCCTACCCACCGTGGCGTATATCGATACGTTTAATGTGGCTTCAAAACGGCCTCAAGGTCCGGTGAAAACGGCCAACAAAATTTACGAAGATTTATCTTTACTCAATGGGGTCCGTGAATATGAGCTGGGAGATCCGTTAAACCGTATTCATTGGAAATCTTCGGCGCGCACTGGGGAGTTGTTTACCAAACTTTTTGATCCGACCTCGGTGCAGGGAGGGACGTTGATTCTTGATTTTCATGGGGATAGTTTTGTCGCAGAAACGGCTGATCGTCGGCAAGAATTGTCCATTACGGTTACTGCTTCTATCGCATATTTACTTCAGGCTTCGGGTGAACAGGTTGGTATGATCACCAATGGGCTGGATGCGGCTGAACAAGCGCAGTGGGAAGTGTCTTCGTCTAAGGTCGAAGCCAAGGAAGATTTAGAAGAAAGTATAATGGGTGAATCGGTTTCTTCGCGAATTCGGCCGATGCAGGTGCTTACGCAGCGTAGCTTAATTCAAGCACAACAGATTATCGAAAATCTAGCGCGGATCATTCCCGGCCGTGGATTGGATTGCACGCAGTTATTGCTTGAGGAATTCCGAGGACTACCGCGTGATGCTACGTTGTTGCCTGTGGTGCCATATATGAGTGAATCTTTGGCTATGATGCTGGGCGAAATGAAACTTTCGGGTTTTTCAGTGACCGTGTTTTTTATCGATGATAAGTATGCTTACGAAGAAGCAGCTGCATTATTGGCTCAGCATAATATTCACTCGTTTCACATTCGAGAGGAGGCGGATCTGCATGAAATATCCCCCCAACGAATCTGATACATCCCACGACAGTTATGTATTGGTTGCGCCTGAATACGATGTTGAGCTAATGGCTAAGAATGAGCACGAAGCCAAGAATAAATCAACCGATTTCCATCAATTAAATAAAGAGTTGGGGGGTGATGATCTCCCTAATTTACAGCATCGTACTCTCACGGATTATTTTATCGATTGTACGACCCCCTTGATGATCTTTTTAATGATGATGGCGGTTGTAAGCTTTTTACTTGATGTGCGGTACATTTTCAGCGAAGTAGAACATGTTTATATCCGCATTGTGGCATTTTTTTTGGTGATGGGGGTCGTGGCATTGAATCGTGTTATTGCGCGGGACGGTGCAGAAGATTCATTGATATATATCTTTGGACTGGCTGGAGTGACGGCATTGTTCACCTTAGCTACTTCTAACTGGTATGTCGGTTCTATCGCTCGTGGGTTTATGAATGGACCTTATGCTGCGGTTATTTTAAATACCAGTGTGGTTATGATTGTGTGGTGGCTAACTAATAGACTGACTCATGAGTGTTGTGTAGATGAAAATGAGACAGCTGGTGATATGGGAATTTTGACCGGCACCTTGCGCAATTTTCAAAAATTTTCGAAAAAACAACCGCAGCCTAAATCGTATCAAAAGAAAACGTTATCTGAGAAATTTCTAGTTCCCAAAAAATCGAACGAAACGAGATGTGATACTGAGACCGTAGTCGCATTTGATCCGTCTGAGTGGGAAGACCCCAATAAACAGATCGTTGAAGACAAGGTGTTTATTGAAGCATCTAAACGTCTCAGTAAACGAAATCCAGGAATTTCAATTTTTTATTTTGCTGCTGTTGCTATGATTGTTTTTGCATTGGGTTTGCCGGTGATGCGGGCTGGCGGAGAAGTATATGAACTTCGGGGTCATTTTTTCGTAGCAATCTATACAACATCTGCGATGTTTTTACTTTTATTAACCAGCCTGGGTGGTCTACGTCAATATTTCAGATCTCGTGATGTTTATTTTCCTGCGATGATTGGGGTGTTTTGGTTTGGATTGGGGAGTGTAATGGTCTTCGCTGTATTGCTTGGGGCTATGCGATTGCCGACGCCACTCATGCCCCCAATCGCCAATATTGAGTATCATGAAAAAGGATTTTTTGAGAAAGAATCAACGTTTACCTTCACCAATTCTGTGGCAAGAAGCGTCAAAGATTCGGGTGTTCTTGATACTATTGGTAACGGGGTTTTGGTGGTCTTTTCTTTGTTTTTTTTTTATGGCCTTGTGCGAGCGTTTGGAGGATTTGCTGCATGGGTGGGGCGTCATCGCTTGTATTTTCCCAATTGGGTCATTGCTTTATTTGCGAAAATAGATCGTTTCTTAGAACGTATAGTGCATATGCCTTCGTTTCCTAAAGGAAAACAAATAATTCGTATTCGTAAAGAACTATCACAGAGTATTCATTTTGCCAGTAATATGCGGGGTGAGGGCGTAGCAGAACGGGATCAAACAACGCAATATATTGCTCATGCTTACGATGCTCTCTGTGCGTTGGCGTACGATATGGGGTGTCCCAAAAAGGATAACCAAACACCTTATGAGTTTATACAATCTTTTCCGAAAGAAATGAAGAATATCAAAAAGGATGCTTTACTGTTGACTGAACTTTACGTGCGTGCGGCCTATTCACAGTTGGAATTGGATAAGGGCGTATTGGATAGTATACGAAAGTTTTGGATTACCTATGAAAGTGTTCGGGGACGTCATGTTCGCTAGAAAGCTATTTATAGTCGCAATCATTTTAGGGATTTCATTCCTGCAAACACTACAGGCGGAAACAATCACTGAGCATAATTAACAATTGGTTAAGCATTTAGGCTAAGACCTTAGCTTGATGGAGGTATCTCAATTTGCTGATCTTCCAGTGTTGATGGAGGAAACGGTAGTGCCTTTGGCTCAACATGAAGGATTATTCATCCAAGGGTTACAAAAACTCGTTACTACTTAGTGTTGCGTTAGGCTAATTCGTTGAGCAGTTCTACGGCATGGTCTTTACTCAAGGGAGTAATCGCCCCATCCAGCAGACGGGCTACTTCATCTACACGGGCTTCATTTTCCAGAACGCGAATATCTGTTGTTGTTTTGCCCTTGGATGTAGCCTTTGATACGTGGTAATGTGCGTCACCAGCGGCTGCAATTTGCGAAAGGTGAGTGATGCAGATGGTTTGATGATCTTGAGCAAGTGATTTTAAGCGCATGGCAATTTGATTGGCTACAGCTCCACCTATACCTGTATCGATTTCATCAAAAATGAGTGTGGCAATAGCATCGGTTTTGGCAAATACTGATTTAATCGCTAGCATTATGCGGGAGATTTCACCCCCCGATGCCACTTGGCGCATGGCCTTGGCTGGTTCACCGGGGTTGGCCATCAATTGGAATTCAATGCCGTCTATACCGGTGCTGTTCATGGGAATTATGGAAAAGTCCAATTGAAACTTTGCACCACTCATACCGAGAACTTGAAGGATAAGGGTGATATAGTTGCTGAGTATCTTTGCCCCTTTTTTACGTTCTTTTGAAAGTTTCTGCGCCAGTTTTAAGGCTGTGTCATTGGCTATGGATAAAGAACTTTTTAATTCCGCTAACCGTGCGTCTCTATTTTCATGTCCGGTTAGTCGTTCACGCACGGTATCGGCATACGCCAGAATAGCTTCAATCGTTTCGCCATATTTACGTTTTAAATCGCGAATACTATTTAACCGTATATTTATGGCATCGAGTTCACTGGGGTCGTATTCAATGGATTCCGATAATTGCTGGATCTCACCTAGTTGGGTTTGCACCTGATCACATAAATTTTCTATAGCATCTAAGATGGGGGAGTAGGCTTCATCATAGCCCGCTAGCGTTTCTAATTCGCGGCTGCTCATACCCAATAAATCCAGTGCAGGGGGCTGAGTTTCGGATGTCGATAACCATTGTTGAATTTGCGCCGTGGATTGATAGATGGCTTCTGCGTATGTGATACGGTTTCGCCGCGACTCCAAATCAGTCTCTTCATCTGGTTTTAGTGCTGCCCCTTCAATTTCTTCTAGCTCAAACTTTAGAAACTCTAGTTGACGTGTTTGCTCACGATCGGTCGATTCCAATGTTTCAATTTCGTGTCGAATTTGTGTCCACTCTGCCACAGCATGGGATACTTTTTTTGCTAATGGCTGTGTTTCGCAATAGGCGTCTAGTAATTCACGTTGCTTCTCCGGATGGAGGAGCGATTGGTGCTCGTGTTGGCCATGGAGATCGACTAGTTCATTGCCAATGCTGGCCAGTATTCCCAATGGTAAAAGAATGCCGCCTGCATAGGCTCGACTTCGTCCTTCTGAAGAAACGATACGGCTGATATGCAATTCATCGCCATCGAGCTCAATGGTATTATCATCCAGAATACATTGTAGAGATTCAGAGGGAAAGCTTAGACGGAATATTGCATCGATGCGCGCTTGCTTTTCACCCGACCGAACCGCTTCACTGGATGCACGTGCTCCCAATACTAAATTTAAGGCGTGGATGATGATGGATTTACCGGCACCGGTTTCACCAGTGAGCACATTGAACCCTGAGTGAAATTCAACTTCCACATCGTCGATTAACGCATAATTTTGAATGCGCAGGGTGTGTAGCATAAAAGCTTAAGCTCCTCGTTTCAGATGTGCCACGAATTCTTTGTTTCCGGCGGGACCAGTTAAGGGCGAGGGTATCACATCGGCCGCTTTAAAACCCAGTACTTCTGCGCTGTGGAGAACACCTTGAATTACGGATTCATGAACTTGTTCATCGCGAACGACTCCGCCCACTTCGACATCTGACTTGACGGCTTCAAACTGTGGTTTAATGAGAACTAAGCCTTCGGATTCGGTGGGGATTAACGCATTGATGGTGGGAAGGATGCGCTTGAGGGAGATAAATGAACAATCTACAGCAAAGAACGTGGGGGGCTGTGTGAGGTGATTGGGATCAACATTTCGAATGTTGGTACGTTCCATGACAACAACGCGTTTATCTTGCCTTAATTTCCAATCCAATTGACCATAGCCGACATCGACTGCATACACCATTCCAGCGCCATATTGAAGCATGCAATCTGTAAAACCACCGGTGGAAGATCCTACATCCATACATACACGATCCTTAAGATTAATTGGGTATTGCTCTAGACCGGCTTCCAATTTAAGTCCGCCTCGACTGACATACTTAGGGCCTTCATCAATGATTAATTCGATATCGGATGGGACTTGTAAACCCGGTTGAGTGAGAGGCGATCCATCTGTTCCACGAACTTTGTTCGTTTGAATCATCCCTTGTGCTTTTGACAAAGGGTGGTCTGTTCGTTCTTGTACGATTGTATCCAATCGTTGCTTAGCCATGAGACTCGATTAGCGCAATGGCTTGGGTGCTAATGGATTCTTCGCGGCCTTCAGGTCCCACTTCTTCACTTGTTTTGGCTTTGACGGAGATATGATCCATGGGTACATCCATCGCTTCTGCCAATTTAGCACGCATGGCATCGATGTGTGGATTAAGTTTTGGTTGTTGGGCAATGATGTTGCTATCTATATTCACTAAGTAAAATCCGGCGTTATCGAGGAGTTTCATGGTCTTGCTTAATAACACTAAACTGTCGGCATTGCTATATTCAGGATCTGTATCGGGAAAATGCTTCCCTATGTTACCGAGAGCTGCAGCACCCATGATCGCATCTATGATGGCATGTACCAGTGCATCTCCATCGGAATGTGCTACGAAGCCTTTGTGGTGGGGGATAGTAACGCCACCTAATATGAGCGTTAAGCCTTCCTTGAGGCGATGCGAATCGTATCCTAATCCTATGCGTATCATATCAACCCCTTCGCCAATAAAAACTCAGCATATTCTATATCTTGTGATGTCGTAATTTTGAAGTTTTTATCTGAACCTTCAACTACGACTACTGAATGTCCCAATTGATGGACTCGTGTTGCATCGTCGGTGATTGGACCATCGGCTGCTTTTTTATAGGCCTGCTCAATTATAGTACGCTGAAATACCTGCGGTGTTTGGCACATTCGAAGCGATGAACGATCTGGGGTAGTGGATAGTTGGAGTGTCTCGTTTACTTGCAAAATGGTGTCTTTACAGGCGGAGACTACTGTTGATGCTCCGTAGTCGCGTGCGGTATCTATGGCTGAGTGAATCGTTTGATTTTGAATAAAGGGTCTAGCTGCATCGTGGATGGCTACGATGGATGAAGTAGGGGATAGTGCAGCTAACCCCTTGGCTACAGAATCCTTTCGCTCTTGTCCACCTTCAATTAAGGTCATCTGATGGCCAGGAAACGCGGTGTCCAGTTGTTCCAAAAATGTATCATCATATCCGGTAGGATGGACAATGATGGCTGTATGAGCCAATTCACACTCTTGGAAAGCCTTTATAGTATGGACAAGTAGAGGGGTATTGGCTAAATTTACCAAGGCTTTTGGAAGGGCATGCCCCAGTCGGGTTCCCATACCCCCTGCAACGATAATCAACTGTACATCAGCATTCATAAGGAGTGGTTATAAGGCCTGTGGGTTCTCTTTCAGATTATTACTATTGATCTTGGTGAAGATCATGCGGCCAGCGGCTGTTTGTAGCACACTGGTTACAGTTACATCGACTGTACGCCCTACGAAATTTCGACCACCGTCTACAACAATCATGGTGCCATCATCGAGATACGCCACACCTTGATTTTCCTCTTTACCTTCTTTCATAATTTTTACATTCATGGCTTCATCAGGAAGTGCAGCCGGCTTTAATGCATTGGCTAGGTCGTTTACGTTGAGGACTTCGATGCCTTCTATTTGAGCCACTTTGTTTAAATTGAAATCGGTAGTAACAATCTTGGATTGAAATTGCTTAGCCAAAATCATCAATTTGCTATCGACTTCATTGGACTCTTCTGGATTGTCGTCGAGAATTTCAATTTTCATTCCATAAGAGTCTTCTTGCATCTCTTTTAATATGTCTAAGCCGCGACGCCCTTTGGTACGACGTAGCATATCAGAGGAGTCGGCTATGTGCTGGAGTTCATGCAATACGAATCGTGGGATGATAAAGGTGCCTTCCATGAATCCCGTTTTCGTGATTTCAAAGATACGACCATCTATCAATGCGCTGGTGTCGATAATTTTGGCATTACCGTGTAAAGCCTCACGTTGTTTCACCGCACTGATGAGTGTTTCCCAGCTTGATGCTCGGGTTAAGCCTAGTGAAATACCCATAAACCCAAAAATAAGAACCAATGAAGAGGTCAGGTACACTTTTAAGCTGGAATTGTTTTCGGTAAGGCTATCGGGCATCACATCAAAAATGTATTGTGCGATTGCATACCCTATGAGCATCGCCAATACGATAGCGATAATTGCAGGGAAAATTTTTTCGAAAATTTCTTGTGTAACATACCGGAGACTGAGTAAGACTGTGGTTGCGATGGTGCCACCGATACCCATACCCAGTATGTCCCATAATAAGCTTACCTGTGAGGTAACTTGTACCGTTCCTGATCCAACAATATATCCTGACCAAATATATCCCATAATGATACAGGCCAGAAGAAACATGCTTCGTGTGATTTTGAGAGCCATAGTTAACCTCTAAACTTTCTAATATAATTGTAAACAATTTGTAATAATGATGATAGTTAAGTTTACCGCATTCGGTTGATACAATCACTAACTATTTTAGTCAATTTGGGTTCCGCATCATTTGCTGTCGCTATAATTCGTTCTATACTAACGGCTTCCAGCGCGTCGGGCAAACATTGGTCAGTGATGATGGATAGGCCTAATACCTGTAAACCACTGTGAACGGCCACAATCACCTCGGGTACAGTACTCATACCGACTACATCAGCGCCCATAATCCGCATCATTCGGTATTCAGCCCGAGTTTCCAGGTTGGGCCCTGTACAGGCTAAATACACGCCCTTCTTCAAGGAAATTTTATTATCCAAGGCTACAGATTCAGTCAAGGAGACTAATTTTTGGGTATAGGGTTCACACATATCGGGGAAACGTGGCCCCAATGAATCATCATTTTCACCGATCAATGGATTGTCGCCCATAAAATTGATGTGATCTTCAATGACCATAATATCACCAAGATCAAACTGAGGATTTAATCCTCCACAGGCATTGGAGACTATTAAGGTTTTGATACCAAGTGCTTTGGCTACACGCACAGGAAAAGTAACCTCTTGCATGGAATAGCCTTCGTAAAAATGAAATCGTCCTGATAAAGCTACAATGTGTTTCCCTGCTAATGTACCTAAAATAAGTTCGCCGGCATGGGTTTCGACGGTTGAAGTGGGGAAGTGGGGGATGTCCTTATAATAGATTTTGGAGGATACATTGATCTTTTTAGCCAATCCACCTAAACCCGTTCCCAATATTAACCCGATTTTCGGTTTAAGCTTATCGGTGCCACGAATGGATTTGACTGCTTCTTTGATGTTTTTTTTTAAATCACTCACAAAATTTCCCCCGTGTGATTGATCACGATACTTAACTTACTAAGTAGGATACCGTTTCCACTGAGATATCTTCAATAAAAATAAGCTTTTCTCGCGATAATTCACCTGAAATAATTGAGATGGAGCGTTTGGAAACCTTTATCAACTTGGCTAAGAGTGAAATGATGGCTTTGTTGGCTTTACCATCAAATTGAGTAGTAGTGATACATAAACCGTAACTGCCCATCGTCTTCGACGATAAGGCGGTTGCGGGATGAATTGGCTTGGAGTCGGATGTGCCGGAGCAGACCCCTACCTTTAGGCTTGATCGGCGGCTTCGCTAATCTTCAGAAGAGGTTCTTTTTCTTCTGCCCATACGCCCATGCTTTGGAATTTTTGTTGGCGTGTGGTTGGAGTGAAAATGCCTTTTTTCGCATTAAAGAGGAATCGTTCAATGGACTCTGAAAGTGCTTGAGCAGCTGCGTTGGGGCTACGGTGTGCACCGCCATTGGGCTCAGGAATAATGGTATCGATAATGCCCATTTTTTTCAAATCATATGCTGTGGGCTTGAGGGCTTCAGAAGCAAGCTCTTTTTTCTCCACATCACGCCATAAGATTTCTGCACAACGTTCTGGAGGACAGATGACATAGAACGCATGTTCAAACATTGCAATCTCATCAGCTACAGCAATGGCTAAGGCGCCACCGCTTCCGCCTTCTCCGATAACAGCACTAAAGATAGGAGCATCGACGGTGAGGCTTCGCATTATGCCTTGGGCAATCATGGGGCCTTGACCGTGTTGTTCGGCTTCGAGCCCTGGGTGGGCTGCGGGTGTATCGACAAAACTGATAATAGGAAACTTAAAACGCTCGGCCATATCGTACATGCGCATAGCTTTACGGTAGCCTTCAGGATGTGCCATACCAAAATTGCGTTCTACTTTTTCTTCTGTTGTAACACCTTTTTGTTGACCAACGACCATTACGGTCTCACCATTAAATTGCGCGATTCCGGTCACCATGGCTAAATCATCGCCCAAAACTCGGTCACCGTGCAATTCAATCATGTCGTCAAAAATGAGCTTGGTATAATCAAGCATGCGGGGGCGTTGGGCATGACGAGCAAGTTGCACACGTTCCCATGCAGATAGATTAGGGAATACGATGTCACATTCACGCTGAATCTCGATTTCGATATCTTTGCGCTCTTGTTCACATTCTGTATCGATTAGACGATTTTCAAGCTCAGCAATGCTGCGTTCAAAGGGTAGAATGCTGTCCATTCTTATATATTTACTTGTACTCGCCAATTTGGCCTCGTTTAAAGATTAGTTTGTGTATTTCATTAAACTATCGACAGTATATATGGTTCAATTCCTGTGAAATCCATCACTATGGATAGCACAGGCCTTTAATTATGCACCTCACCCGGCAACATAAACCTGTAGCTCACCAAAAAAGTATACGCGATATACTAATCGGTTACAAGTTTAATCTTAATAATTATGGGAATTTTACGTTACCCTAGCCGAAGGCCTGGGGAGAGGAGATACGGATTCTGTCAATAATATAGTCTAGATATAAGAGATTGTGGTGCGCTTACAGAAAAGCGCTTTCTCGTATCACCAATTGGATTGATTGCGCATGAAGAAACTTAGGCAGTTTCCAGAACTTCGCCGTAGTATTCTGCATAACATTCTGCATGCCAATACTCTTCGTCTACTTCGAGAATTTCGCCGAATTCCATTTCAACTTGTTCGAACGCTTCGTTACATAAAGTACAATGTTCCATGTCTTAACACCTCCATTTCTGAGTAATTTCGTAGGGGGGATTTTATGTTCCCCCAGACATTGACACAGCTTATATCAAATTGAATTAACCTATGTCAACCTTTTTCTGAAAAAAAAGGTTATAACATTACTACAAAAAATGTAACAATTATCGAAATAATGGATATTTACAGCGACTGACAGCTGAATATAGGCTTATTTTATGGTGATTTCTGCATAAACTGGTAAGTGATCAGAGGGATACATCCCGTTCACATTAAATAACACAGTTTCACATTTTTTTATTTCAAAAGACCCGCGACAAAATATCCAGTCGATTCTTCGCTCTTCATCAGGGACTGGTGGCTTGAAGCCGCCGAAGGTGTACGCTGGTCCAATTTGTTCCTTGGCAGTCACCCATGTGTCGTCAAATTCTTTATTTAATTCGGTCCATGGTTCACTGTCTCCACCCTTGGCATTGAAGTCACCTGTAATGATGACTGGGAGGTCTCCAGCGAGCAAATTTACTTGCTCTGTGATCACCCTGGAAGCCTGTTTTCGGGCTTCAGCACCTCGGTGGTCAAAGTGTGTATTCAGATAAAAAAGATATTTCTTAGATTCTATGTGCCAGAACTTCGCCCAAGAGGCCATTCTGGGTAAGGATGAGTCCCAATCTTTGGTCGCAGGGGTGTTGGGAGCGGTCGAAAGCCAGAAATGACCCATTTGAATGGGGGATAGAACCTTTGGATTGTAGAAAATTTCCATACGTTCACCGGTTCCATTGTTTACGCGCCCTAAACCAAAGGATTCATATTCGGGAATTTTCTCGTTGATGTAATCTGCCTGGAATTTCAAGGTTTCTTGCGTACCAATAATGTGGGGCGAGTATTCTTTGATGCAATTGATGACTTTATCACGGCGGTATTCCCATGAATTAAAGGAATCGTTGGCTGTTCCATAGCGAATATTGAAGGACATAACTTTTAGATCGATTTCTGCATGGGCAGGTTGTGTCAACAAGAGTAGGCAGATTGTTGAGAATAATGCTGTGAAAATTCGCATGGGAACTCCTTTACATACATATTGGTTTATTTTAGGGAAGATTATACTGATCCATGAATCAAAGTAAAACACGAAATACCTTAGGATAATTTCTTTTTGATCCGATCAAAGCGATGTTGAAGAGATTTCTGCTGGGGGTGTTCGTAGCAATTTGTGGTTAGTTGAACACGGGTTTCAATATAAGCAAGGGCATCTTCACATAGTTTTGCGGCTTTGGGTAAATCCTTGGCCCGGTGTTCATAATGTTTAGCGAGTTCAATGCGCGCGGAGATATCCCTCGGGAATTCAGTCAAACATTTTTTCCAGAACGTTTCCATAGACACCCAGGCATCCGAACGTTTTGCAGCCATGGCACACATATGTAAACACTCACGGCGTAAGCCTTTTGGGGTCAGTTCACTGAGTAACTTATCGGAGAGTTGAAGTACTTCGGTATATTTTTTTTGTTTGAAATGGATACGCATTAGTGACAAGCGATCTTCGTGATGCTCGAAGCCTTCACCGTCAGGTTGATCGATACATTGAGATAGATGCCCAGTGAGTGCTGCAAGCGAGAGAATATCCATTTGGTGATGATAGAAGACGCCTTTGAGTTCACGGGCATCGCGTGAGTAAACATAATCGAGCCACAGTTGAGGGATCATGTAACTTGGTACATCGCCGTGGCGTTGTATACCCATAATTTCTTGTTCAATATTGCCGAGGCTACAATCGCCTAAACGTTGTTTCCAAAAACGACGTGAAGCATGGACCAAATCAAAATGGAGTTTTCCTTCTAATCGATAGGGTACGCGATTGGTAATAAAGCGTGTACGCATAAGCGGGATATCGAAACTCTTGCCGTTAAAACTTACAACGGTGTCGGCATTTTTAAATAAGGCATCAAGGTATTCGAGCATGGGTTCTTCATCGTCGTAATCGCGCATGAAGCATTGGTCAAGGCGGAATACATCGTCACTGAAATAGCCTACGCCGATTAAAAAGGCCACTGTACCGGTTCCACCCATGAGCCCCGTCGTTTCGGTATCGATGAACACCGCTTTACGGGGATCGAAATCGGCTAATTCGTCGTCCGCAGCGGATAAGGAGATATGCCGTCCTTCTACATTGAGGCCGTCACCTAAGGTTAAATTTCCGTGTTGCGTATCTAAGGGGAAATCTTGACGGGCTAAATAAAATCCGAAGTCTTCACTGCCGTGCACTTCTCCCGGCACACACGAGTCGATTTCAAAACCGCCTTGGCTCAATGCCTTGCTTTCTTCTTCAGCTTTTTCTGTGGCTTTTTCTTTCCACTGGGCACCCGTCATTAAGCCATTGAGTTTGGATAAGCTAGCGAGTTTTTTTTCGATATCGGACATGGTTTATTCTACCGCATTTGCCAAGGCCAATTGTGCCAATTGTATTGCGCCATTTTTACCGGATGTGCCGTCTTCCAGTGCGGAACCTATACAGCTGGGGCAGCCTTCCTTGCACCCGCAATCGGTGAGCAGTGATATGGCTGATTCGAGGAGGCGCTCGTGATGCGTAAACAGTTTTTCACTAAACCCAACACCGCCAGGATAGGTCTCGTACAGATATATGGTTGGTTTGGAAGAGAAGGGAGATTTTAGGTTGGCTTGTGCGCGAATATCGGAGAGGTCACACATAATTTGCACCGGGGCAACCTGATGGAGCGTGTGCGCTAGGGCATTGATCGCTCCCCCCAGTTCTTCTTTGCTCAGTCCCATCTCCTCACCGCAATCTTCTTCGTATTCGAGCCAGTAGGATGCGGTATGCATGGTCGTTTCCGGTAAATGTATTTCTCCCCAACCCACATTTTCATGAGTCCCAAATTTTATTTTCTTATACATAGTAGGCAACCACGTTACGGATAGTTCGCCGCTCGCGATTTGCGCGTGGCCAATAGGGGAGTCACGAAAGGTATCCAACACTTTTAGGTCTACTTTTATTTGTGCATCCGTATAGTAATCTGTTTCGACAGACCGTGCATAGGCTTTGCGATCTTCGAGGTCTAGTCGGTCGATTGTGTATTGTTCGCTTTGGTGGATGTAAATAG
>Ga0315320_10000026_pt1 | contig 112615 bp, 97 predicted proteins | sample M140m21515metaG_FD_203458 | JGI IMG/M metagenome (GOLD analysis project Ga0315320, IMG submission 203458) | Ammonia-oxidizing marine archaeal communities from Monterey Bay, California, United States - M1 40m 21515 | ecosystem: Environmental > Aquatic > Marine > Coastal | place: USA: California... | reverse complement strand
TTGGTGAAACGGAGTAAGTTTTTCAAAGTCGTTCCAGGCCCACTCGTAGCGGTAGTTTTTGGGATTCTTTATGAGGTTATAACCTCAACGTATTTCCCTGGTATGAGTATTAAAGGAGAACACCTTGTGAACGTTCCTACATCAGTCAATTTTAGTGAATTCTTAACAAACTTTACAACCCCTGATTTTGCCCATGTTTCAAATCCAAATGTTTGGATTACTGGTGTCACTATAGCCGTGGTAGCCAGTCTGGAGACTTTACTTTGTGTAGATGCAACAGATAAGCTTGATCCTGATAAGGGAACAACAAGTACTAATAAAGAGCTTATTGCGCAAGGTACAGGCAATATAGTTTCGGGTTTGATTGGTGGACTTCCTATTACTCAAGTAATTGTACGAAGCTCTGCAAATATTCAGTCAGGCGGTAAAACAAAACTCGCTGCAATTTTACATGGTCTTTTTATTCTCATTTGCGTGAGCTTTATTCCATTTGTTCTGAACCTCATACCTCTCTCCGTTTTGGCGAGCATATTATTTATTGTTGGTTTTAAACTAGCAAAACCAGCTTTGTTTAGATCCATGTTTAAACTGGGCTGGAAGCAATCCATACCATTCCTAGTAACTGTCGCAGGTGTAGTTTTCATTGACCTTCTCAAGGGGATTTCGTTGGGTATGCTAGTAGCCATATTAACGATCATTCCATCTAAACTTTCAGAAGCATTTTCAATAGTTGAAGAGCATGTGGATGGCGTTAAAAAAATAAAGATGGTCTTTACAGAAAAGCTTACCTTTTTTAACAAGCGTTCCGTATTCAGAACTTTGGAGGGAATTGAGAGGGGAGCCGAGCTCATAATTGATATGACACAGTCTAAATACGTTGATAGTGATATTGTGGAGATTATAGATGAATTTGCAGCAAGTGCAAAAGAAAAAGAAATTCAGGTTTCATTATTAAAATAATATTATGTATACAATTTCAAAAGAAATGCAGGAAGGCATCTCTCCTGATCAAGCAATAGAGATGTTAAAAGAAGGAAACCAAAGGTTTCTAAATAAAAATCAAATCAGTCGAGATTTAAATTCTCAAGTTAAAGAAACAAGTGGAGGTCAAAACCCTTACGCTGTTGTTCTAAGTTGTATTGATTCACGAGTGCCAGTAGAATTGGCATTTGATCAAGGAATAGGTGATATTTTTAGTGCTCGTGTCGCGGGTAACGTAGTAAATGAAGATGTTCTCGGGTCAATTGAATATGCGTGTGGTGTAGCCGGTTCCAAGGCTATTCTTGTTTTAGGCCATACTAAGTGTGGTGCAGTGACCGCAGCTTGCCAGGGGGTTGAATTAGGAAACATTACCGCTTTATTGAGTAAGGTAAAACCTGCCATTGCTGATGTAGAAAATAGAATCGGTTCTGTAGAAGTTGAGGAGGTTACGAAAGCTAATGTTCATCAGTCGATCAAGGAGATAAGGGCAAAAAGTGCTCTGTTAAATGATCTTGAGGCTGAAGGTAAGATTAAAATAGTTGGCGCCATTTACCACGTTGAAAATGGGAATGTTACTTTTATTTAATTAAGATTAATTTTAAAATGGAAAAGGAGCTTAAGTAAGCTCCTTTTTTTTTGCCAACCTTATTCTGAAAGAATACTAACATCGAAGTTTTATAACTCTCCTTTGCATGAGCTATGTCCTGCATCATTATTTCTTATATTTAAACTTCCGAAATAAGAATAGTAGTTATGAGATTTTATTCCTTACCGTTATGTCTTCTCTTAGGCATCTTTTTTACTCTAAATATCCTTGCGCAAATCGAGGTGACAGGTCAGCTCCTAGATGACTATACAAATGCACCGATTGATGGTGCAAAAATAAAAGTGAAAGGTAAAAATGCTGGTGCATTTACGGATGATAAAGGCGTTTTTAAGATTTCTATTCAAGGCGAGCTTCCAATTGTTTTGATTAGCTCTTACTTAGGGTATTCAGATCTTGAAACGACTGTTAATTCTGTGGATTTGCCAATTACTATTCGCCTCAAGACAGATAAAACATTAAATCTTGAAGAGGTGAAAGTTCGAAGTTTTGCCACGGATAAAGAAAAAGAATCTGCGCTTTCTATAGAGACCATGTCATTAGCTGAAATTCAAGAAACACCTTCTACGGATTTTTATGAGGGTTTGAGCCATATGAAAGGAGTTGATTTAACTTCTGCCAGTTTAGGTTTTAAAGTTGTGAATACAAGAGGCTTTAATAGTACTTCTCCTGTTAGGACCCTGCAAATCATTGATGGTGTGGATAACGCTTCGCCAGGATTGAACTTTGCATTAGGGAATTTCCTAGGCGCCTCAGAACTTGATTTAATGAAGGTTGAGATTGTTTCGGGAGCAAGTTCTGCATTTTATGGGCCAAATGCCTTTAATGGTGTGATTAGTATGTATACCAAAAGTCCGTTTAAATTTCAAGGTTTTAGCGCTTCAGTTAAGGGTGGAGAACGAATGCTTAATGAATATGCTGTGCGCTACGCTAAAGCCTATCAAAATAAAGCAGGAGAAGATAAGTTTGCATTCAAGCTTAACTTTTCTTACTTATCAGCTAATGATTGGGTAGCCGATAATGCAAATGCTGTACAAGGTTTGGATACGGACGAAAACAATCCAGGTGGATACGATGCAGTAAATAGATATGGTGACGAGAATTTATCTCCAAACATCAATAATGCTCTGGATTTACAATCGCGTTGGATGACACCAGGTCTTCGCAGGTGGCACCGAACAGGTTATTGGGAAAAGGACATTGTTGATTATGACACAAAGAATTTGAAGGCCTCGGCAGCATTACATTATCTTTTCACAGAAGATATCGAACTAATTATGGCCTCAAATCTCGGTACAGGGACAACGGTGTATCAGGGTGATAATCGATTTAGCCTTAAGGATATCCTATTTATTCAAAACCGATTGGAGCTTCGAAAAAAAGATGATTTCTTCATTCGCGCCTATGCAACAAATGAAGATGCAGGTAATTCCTATGATGCGGTTTTAACTGCATTTTTAATGCAAGATGCCGCTAGCGATGACTGGGATTGGTATAACCGTTACCGTGGATATTGGACAAGTAACATTACAGATCAAGTTCGTGATTTAGATCCAAATTTAGTTTGGGAGCCTCAACTGGGAAGTACTTTGGATATTGGAGCAATTGACTCTGTCGTTGCTGCGCACCCTGATCAGATGGCTGTTTGGCACGATGAGGCGGAGGATTATGCAAATCTTGAACATGGCGATTTAGGAGGCGCTTTGGCTTATTTTGAGCCTGGAACAGCTCGTTTTGATTCACTACTCTCTGATATTACATCCAAAACCTCATTTTTAGAGGGTGGTTCAAGACTTCAAGATAAGTCTGCCCTGTATCATATTCATGGTGAAAAAATATTTAATACGGAATTTGCAAAGTTCACTGTAGGAGCGAATGGAAGGTTATATACGCCCAAATCAGACGGTGCGTTGTTTAGCGACACCAATGGTGTTAATATAACCAATAAAGAATTCGGAGTTTATGGCGGATTAGAAAAACGTTTTAATGACGATGAATGGATTGTAAAAGCGTCCATGCGTATTGATAAAAACGAGAATTTTAATTATCTGCCTTCACCTGCTGCATCTGTAATTTGGCAACCGAATAAAGAACATTCTTTGAGGGCAACAATTACTTCTGCTATTCGTAACCCTACCTTGCTAAATCAATACATGTATTATAATGTTGGTCGTGCAAAACTAGTTGGGAATATCGCTGGATATGATTCCTTAGTTACTATTGAATCTTTAAGGGATTATTATTACACGCAAAATCCAGATACACTCTCTTATTTTAATCTCGATCCTATTGCCCCGGAAAAAGTAAAATCAATCGAGATTGGTTATCGTGGAGTTTTGTGGAATAAATTATATGTGGATATGAATTATTATTTTAATTCATACACGAACTTTATCGGATACGTTACAGGCGCGGATATTAAAATTCTTCAGAATGGCCCTTACATCAAGGACGTCTACAGGATTGCTACAAACTCGAAGGAAAATATTACGACACAAGGGGCGACTATAGGCTTGAATTACTACCTTGGAGACCATTATGCAGTAAATGGTAATTACTCATGGAACGTCTTAAACAAGCAGTCTGATGATCCAATAATTCCAGCATACAATACACCTGAGCATAAATTCAATATTGGTTTTAGAGGACGTGATATCTCCATTAAGAAGTTCAATGGTTTTGGGTTTAATATAAATTACAAATGGATTGAAGGTTTTATTTACGAGGGGTCTCCCCAGTTTACTGGAAGTGTTCCTACATATGGTCTTTTAGATGCGCAAATCAATAAGAGAATTGAAAAAGCCAATTTGACTGTCAAAATTGGAGCTTCAAACTTGTTAAATAACCAAGTACTGCAGGTGTATGGTGGGCCTTTTGTTGGCCGTATGATATATACCTCTATTTCTTTTGATTGGAAAGATAAAGCCAAGAAATAATAGAATTTGTCTAATATTATTTACTTTAGAGGAACTAAAAAACAAAATATGAAAAAAATACTTTTACCCATTTTAAGCTGTATAGCTGTCCTTGGAAGCGCATTTGCTCAGGATCGATACATTGATGAGGTCTTCCCAGACGTTTCTGTAGAAACAGATATTAATTATGGAATGAACTTCTCAGTAATTGCTGCAAGTCAAGGTGTGCCTTATGTTCCAACAGGTGCTGACGTTAACGGTGACGGCGTTGCGGATATTCCAGAATTGAATTTTGATTTATTTCAACCAGTTGGTGATACTGAGACGGAACGACCACTTGTAATTGTTTTGCATACGGGTACTTTTGCACCAATTATATATAACGGAAATCCTACAGGAATGCGTCAAGATGCTGCGACACAGATGATTTGTCAAAGTTATGCGAGACGAGGTTATGTTGTAGCGAATTTGGAGTACAGATTAGGATGGAACCCAGGAGCAGAAACACCTGCAGAAAGAGGAGCGAGTCTTATGAAGGCAGTTTACAGAGCAATACAAGATACAAAAGGAGCGGTTAGATTCTTCAAAAAAGATGTAGCTGAAAATGGCAACACTTGGGGAATAGATACTTCAAGAATTATACTTTCTGGACAAGGTTCTGGAGGATGGGTTGCTTTAGGATATGCATCGGTAGATAAGTATGCTGAAATTACCCTTCCAAAGTTTTTAGCTGTAGACGAGACTACTGGTGAAACAACTGCCTTAATTGATACTGCAGAGATTGGAGATTGGGATGGTTACGGTGGAGCATTTAACAATGTAAATCACCCTGGATATTCTAACGAAGTTCATATGGTTTGCAGTATGGGTGGTGGGATTGGTGATTTAAGCTGGTTAGAAGCTGGTGAAATTCCAATGTGCGCTGTGCATTGTCCTACAGATCCTGTTGCAATTTACACAACTGGTGACGTTGCCGTTACTGGTGCAGGTTTGATAACAACAGACATCAGTGGATCTTACGATGTTATGGTGAAAGCCAATATGCTTGGAAATAATGATGTTTTAGCTTCCGTTAATGCAGGAAGTGATGTTTATACCTTAGGTGCTCAAGCAGCGAATGCAGCAGCCCAAGGAATGACTGATTTTGGAGGTACAACCGTTGGAGCTCCAGTTGACAACGTATTCCCTTATGTTACAGGAAATCCGTTTGAAGCTTCTCCATGGGATCTTTGGGATGAAGGAACCGTTGAGAATATTGCTTTGAGCCTAGGATTTGATCCGGGATACGGAACAGCGATTAGTCAAAACTCTTTGGGTCAAAATCCTGATATGGGAATTGCAAAGTCTATGGCTTATGTTGATACTACATTAGGTTACTTCTGTAGAAGAATTGTTAGAGCTACTAACCTTGATGGTTTATCTGGTATAGAAGAGATTGAAACGGTAAATGCCTTAGAGGTTTATCCTAACCCAGCGTCGTCTGTTTTGGTTTTCAGAGCAAAAGAGGGAAACATCAAATCAATCGCTATTCATTCTGCACTTGGTGAGTTGGTTCAGTCTGAGACGAACCTTTCTTCAGATATGGTATCCTACAATAACTTAAACTTGAAGTCTGGTGTTTATTTCTGCACGGTAGAAATTGACGGACAGATGTTCAATCAAAAAGTAATTGTTAGATAAAGATTTTATCTTAAATAAAAAGCGCTCCTTTTGGAGCGCTTTTTTTATGTCTTAATATTTTTGAATTAGGAAACGAAACCCTGCTTTTTGAGTGCTTTACGCATAATTGGAATGAATAGAAATGGGAAATAAGATAAAATAAGCATCGCTGGATAACCATAAGGTAACATCGGACTTTCTTCTTTTGATTCAAGTATTTGATACGGTTTTGCACCCATATAATGATGGTCGGAGTGTCGTGTAAGTTCAAATAGTAAAATACGTCCTAAGATGTGATCTGAATTCCAAGAATGAATTGCTTTTACATTTTCATAGGTGCCGTTATCTCTTTGCTTTCTTCTGAGCCCATAATGTGAAAAATAATTTTGTGCCTCTAAAATAGAAATCCCGAATACTGCAGCCGCGAAATAAAGTAAGGTAACCTGTAGTCCAAATAGAATAAAAATGATAGCTAGGAAAGTCCAAGGAATTATTGTGTGAAGTATCATGGGATTCAAAAATGTACTTTTGCCCATTTTTCTTGCCTTTTCCGCCTCTAATTTCCAGGTTTTGAAATATCCTCCAATTTGCGATTTCAAAGCAAATAGATAGAAGATATCACCTTGTTTTGCAGAAGTGAGGTCATTCGGTGTTGCCACATCTCTGTGATGCCCACTGTTATGGTAAGTCATAAAGTGATTTTGAATGGAGGTTGTTAGTAATACGTGTGCCATTAATAGTTTGAAAGGTTCTCCTGTCTTATGACCTAGTTCATGGCCACCGTTAATTCCATTTACACCTAGCACCGTTCCCATCATTAGTACATATGCAATTAGGTCAGAAAGTAAAATGTCTGGATTTGAGATCGCGTTTAGAAAAATATAAATCACAAATAGGTGAAGTGGAACCAATAAATAAAGAACGATGTCATAAAATCGATCCTTTTTAGCCAGTTCTTTTTCTGAGATGCTGAGATTATAGGAATCCTTAGGAATTACATTTTCTAAAATGGGAATACACAAATACAAAACGATAATTCCTGAATAGGCCAATATCCCATTGCTATTGAAACTTATAAGTGCCAGTAAGGGTGTAAAATAAACGCCAAAATATTTCAATTTATTCATATTCAATATCTTTCCTTAAAGTTATGAAAAAATTAACGATCGATTCTTAGATCTACTAGACCGAAATTTTTCAGTATTTCCTTGTTATTTGCCATGCAATTTACCCGCTCAGGCATGAGATAGTATTGGCGATTTAGTGTTATATTCGTTCAAACAAACTGAAAACAATGAATAAATCTTTACTTATACTGGCAATTACTTTTGGTCTAAATCAACCAATAGAGGCACAAGTGACATGCGTGCCTTGTGATATGTTAGATATGTCTGTAAATGTTGGTTCCCAAGAAACCGCTATCAGTATTTACCATTCAGGTCAATATATGACGCACCCCCAATCAGAAAATATCTTTATGTGGGAGTTTACAGACCAACAAGGAAATATAGTCTATCAAGACATTTTAGTTGATGAATCTACGATAACGTTTGGTCATAGTTGGTCACTTACTGATACCATTAATGTTACCGTACATTTTGTAAATGATTCGGCTAATTTGGATAACTGGTATATTTCTCAAGATTTATTGCCAAATGGTAATTCAATTAACTGTCTTTTTGAGGATCAAATATATTGGGAAACAGGAGCTAGTACGCCATGGGGAAGTTGGACATTTGTGCATAATAATCCTGGTTTAACGGTAGGAATTGATGAATTAGAAATCAACCCAGTATACGATAATAAAATATATGATATGCTTGGGAGAGAATTAAAAGAAGCTCCGATTGGTCAACCTTATATCCAGAAAGGAAAAAAGAGGGTAAAACTGAATTGAGTGTTATAGAGTGCTATTAAAATTTCTAACGCAAATCAATAAATGACTGTTAGAAGTAAATATTAAAGTAACAAAATGAAAAAAACATTATTAACCCTCTTTCTCTTAAGTTTTAGTTATAACTATTTGGCCCAATCGCCAATAGAATGGGAGTTTACCGCTGGCGGTATTGATAAGGATAAAGGGAGGAAATTGGTTTTGACCGATGGAGGAGTAATTGTTATTGGCAATTCATCTTCTTCAGAATTTGGTCCTAATGAAAATCAGGGTGAAAAAGATGCAGTCATTCTCAAAACAGATCATGATGGAAACACGATTTGGCAGCATACTTATGGAGGTTCTGATGAAGATGTGATTTGGGATATCAAAGAAACACCTGATCAAGGTTTCATAGTTGTAGGGTACTCAAAATCAAATGATGGTGATCTTTCCCAAAATAATGGAGGAAGAGATTATTGGATTTTTAAGATTGACAGTCAAGGAACGCTTCAATGGACTAAAACATATGGAGGTACAAATGATGACAAGGCGCTATCAGTATTCGTGACTGAAGATGGGGGTGTTATCGTCGCAGGTGATTCGAGATCTAATGATGGTGATGTTTCTGGACATAATGGAGAATTCAATTATGACTGCTGGGTAATTCGTTTGAAGGCGAACGGAAGTCTGATTTGGGAAAAGAATTATGGGGGAAGTTCAAATGAATATACGGCATCCATCATTCAGTTAGCTGATGAAGGGTACCTTCTGGTTTCTGGCACTGAGTCTGAAGATTTCGACGTTTCGAATAATTATTCCGGAGATGATGGGGAAGACATCTGGGTGGTCTGTATAGATGATGAAGGTATTATCATTTGGGAGAATAACTTTGGTGGTAGTGGTGAAGATTCCCCTGAAAATGTATTAAAAATTGATGAGGAAAATATCTTAATCTGTGGTCGAACAACTTCTTCTAATTATGATTTCCTAAATCAGGAAATGGGAGGAAATGACGGCTTTATAATACAAATAAATAGTGATGGAGATCTCATATGGACGAATTTATTAGGGGGTTCAGGATCCGAAAGGATTAAAGCCATAACAAATGCTGCAGATGGTGTTGGATATATATTCTCTGGATTTTCAGAGTCTTCTGACGGAGATGTAGGAGAGAATCATGGAGAGTGGGATGCCTGGTTAGGAAAACTAAGTAATAGCGGTGAGTTAATTTGGGAACAAAACTATGGTGGGACGGACAACGATATAGCTGAATCAATAGTGGTTACTGAAGAAGGTCATGTTCTTTTTACAGGATGGACCTCTTCTTTAGATATTGATATCGAACAAAACAGTGGTTCTGAGGACCTTTGGGTCGTGTGTTTAGAGTCTCCTTTTTCAACCGGAATTAGCTCTGTTAGTAACCAAATGGTATTGAGTTTATTCCCGAATCCTTGTAACGAAGAAGTCAATATTTATACAGATGAAATAATTGAAGAAATTAGGGTTTTTAACTGCTTGGGTGCAGAGGTTCTAAAAATAGAAGGAAATGTTTCGAAAATTAATTTAGAGAATTTAACTCCAGGAATTCACCATATTGAAGTAAGTTTTTCGGATACAAAAGAAATTTTGAATCTAGTTAAAAATTAATTCTTTATTAAAAGATGATTTTTAAGTGAAATCATTATTTTAGTAAATAAAACACATGAAAAAAGTACTCGATTTATTACCACTTGCTTTAGTAATATTCTTTTTTTCGTCTTGTAATAAGTGTAAAGACTGCAGCTGCTCACAAACGATTACTCAAGATGGTCAGACATATACTCAATCAGTTGAATATACAGATGTTTGTGATGAAGACCTCGACAATATTCAGGGAACAATCAGTTTTACACAAAATGTCGGTGGGACTGAACAATCTGTTGAACAAACATGTACCTGTAAATAGGTTATTATCTACCTAAATTTTGAATTTATATTAACCCACTCATATGAGTGGGTTTTTTGTGGCTCCACCAGGAATCGAACCTGGATCTAAAGTTTAGGAAACTTCTATTCTATCCATTGAACTATGGAGCCTTAATGAATTTTTCTAATGTCTGCCATGTCTGCTTTGCAGCTTTATCCCAATTGTAATTTTGGGATTTCTGATAACCCTTTTCGATTAAATTTTCACGCAAGGTTTCATCATTAGAAATGATTTCTAATTTCTCTACAATATCATTTACATTAAAAGGATCAAAAAATAATGCAGCATCACCTGCGACTTCTGGAAGACATGTTTTGTTACTTGAAAGTACGGGGACACCTGATTTCATGGCTTCAATTAGAGGTATTCCAAATCCTTCAAAATAAGGCGGGTAGACAAAAGCAAAAGCGCCAGCCATGATTTTGGTCAATTCTTCAAGTTCAACATGCCCTGTGAATCCTACAGCCTGTGAAATACTATTGGGCACGACAAGTTTTTTATCACCCCACATATTGCTACCAACAATCAGTAATTGAAATGTATTGTTTTTTTGGTAAAACTGCTCAAATGCCTTGACCAGCCTTTCAATATTTTTACGAGGATGAATAGAGCCTACAAATACAAAGTATTTTTTTCCATTTGTATACTTGGTTTGACAATCGCTACGTTCAGCATCTGTTGAAGGCTTAAATAATTCAGAGACCCCGTTATGCACAACACTTATTTTCTTTTTATCAATACCATAGGTTCTTACTAAATCCTTTTTGGAGTATTCCGAAACGGTTAGAATATGACGTGCCTCCTGGGCAAAAAGCGGATAGAATCTTCTATAGTACCAGCTTACAAGTCTCGGCGAATCTTTAGGGTAATGCTCAAAGTTAATGTCATGAATTGTAATGACTTGCGGGATACTCGTTTTAGTAGTACAAATACCATCTGGTGACCAAAACAGATCTGCTTTATACTTTCGAAGTGTTCTCGGAAGTGAAAAATTGGCCCAAAAAATATTCAGAAAAGGATGTCTAGTTGGTGGTGAGACAATAATGGGTTTGCAGTTTTCAGAGAATATAAATGATGAATCATAGGGCCTGTCAAAGATTAATAAAAAAGTGTACTCTGGATTACCCTTACATATCCTTTGGATGAGCTCAAGGGAATAGTTCCCATACCCCTCAAGTTTACCTTTTAAGAGGTTCCTACAATTTATTGCTATGTTCAAATCTAAAATTGATGGATGTAATTTGCCGCTTTTTCTTGTCCTATTGTTGTTTCTGGTCCATGGCCGCAATAAACGGAAGTGTTCTCAGGGAGCTTAAACATTACATCAAAAATAGAGTTTTTTAGTGTATTAATATCTCCTCCAGGTAAATCTACTCGGCCAAAACTACCATTGAAAAGCACATCTCCATTGATGACAAACTGATTTGTTTCATTGTAAAAAACCACATGTCCAGGTGCGTGCCCGGGCGTAAATAAGACCTTAAAAGAAATATCTTCAAAGCTTATTGTGCTGTTCCCCTCCAAAAAGAAATCGGGTTCTGGAGAGGCTTTATAGCCCTGAAAACCGTAAACAGCAGCATAGTTTTTAACAGATAGAAGTGTTTCTAAGTCATCTTTGTGAAGATAAAAGGGAATATTAAATTTTTCTTTGACCGCTGCATTTCCCAAAATATGATCGATATGTGCATGTGTGTTCAAGAGTGCTAAAGGACGTAAATCATTTACCTCTATATATTCAAATAGTTTTTTTTCTTCATGACTTCCATAACATCCAGGGTCAACAATCACGCAGTTCTTGGTTGGAGATACTACTAGATATGTGTTTTCCTGAAATCCATTGAATTGGAATGAAACGACCTTTAAACTCATAATTGCAAATTTACCTTATCAAGTTAACGTGTCCACTCAATTGATATTGTTTGTTCACGAAATCGGTGTAGGTGAGCTTCCATATATAGGTGCCATCCTGGCAAGGGTTACCCATGTAGGTTCCATCCCATGTTTGATAGGGTTCGGTCATCGTATATAATAATTCTCCCCATCTATTAAAGATCAGGCATTCCATTTCTTTAAGATTGCCTCCTGATATTTGAAAAGTTTCATTCAAATCATTTTGGTCAGGCGTGAAGGTATTTGGTACATATACAACAGGGTTATAGGTAATGTTAACAAATTCATCTGAAGAACATCCATCTAAATTCGTGAAGGTGACTTTATAAGTTATCTCTTGATTAGGAGTCGCAATTGGATCTGCACAATATATACAGGTTAGGTATTCTGCTGGTGACCAGATATAACTTCCCAACTGACTTGAAAATGCATTCAACTGAATTTGATCACCATAGAAGGCCAAAACATCATTGGTAGTTTCAAACGAAGGGTAAGGATATAAAACCACATCAACAAAGGCAGTGTCTCTACATTCATTTTCATCTATACCTATTACTGTATATTCTGTCGAACTCAGTGGAGCGACCGTTACCTGATTCTCAAATTGGTTGACTACGGTATTGGCAGGAAGCCACTGGTAAAAATCCGCTCCTTCAGCCCATAAGAACGCTTGCTCTCGAGGACATATAATTGTATCGTTACCTGCTTGGACTTGAATTTCTATTACGTTTGCAAATACGGAATCTAATATGATGCCGCAGGTATTACTTATCTCCACATAGAACCATTGATCTTCTGTGGGTTCTATAATCGCTATCGGTCCCTCTGAGCTAATCAAATTTGGATCAGCAAGCCATTGATAGGAGTCACCTCCGTTTGCAATAATCGCATATTGGCTACCAAGACAAACATCTATTTCGTCATCGATATCTGGAATTGGAAGTTCAAAATAGACATCAACGGTTGTTGTATCATAATTTACACATCCGTTAGAAGTCGTAATTGTTGCAACATAGGTAATTGTTGAGTCAGGAGTGCAAATAGGGGTGAAGGAGTTAGGATCGTCTAAAAAGGTTGTTGGGCTCCACGAAACGGTTCCTTCTCCGGTCACTTCGAGGGTAATACTGTTCCCTAAACAGAGACTTGATTCTGTGGTTATACCGATGCTGTTGTTGAAGACTTCAAGTGTTACTTCAAGTGTTTGTGAACCGCAAGTATCAGAAACAGTAACGGTAAACGTAGTAGTTTCATTTACCGTAGCAATCGGACTTGACGACGTTGGATCGTCTAGTAAATTCGCTGGTGCCCATTGATAATTGGCTCCTCCGTATGCTTCAAGCTCATAGCTTGACCCTGGACATATTGGAGATAGTGGTTCGACAAGACCACCTTCAAATGCCCCAATATTTACGAAAATAGTTACTGAATCAGGGCTAAAGCATCCTGAAGTGTCATATACCAAAAGTTGAACTTCGAATGTTCCTGGCTCACTGTATTGATATATAGGTTCTTCCTCAGTTGAAGTCCCACCGTCCCCAAAGGTCCAGAAATAAGCATTCCCATTTTCACTTTCATTTTGAAAAAATACAGATTGTGGGATGCAAATTAAGGGTTCAGGCTGCGCTGCTACGGCTTCAATCGTGCTCAGTTCAAATTTAAAAGTGGCCATATTACAATTTGACCCTTGATTCGTTTCAGCAAATGCTCCATTGGTGGTCGTAAATCCTGTCGGATTTCCGCCACATGCACCGCACACGGCATGATAAATGCGTCCAGACTTGTCGAATCTACTTGTTCCGCCATCAACATGATTAGAGCTGCTATTCATACCTCCCATAAATGTTGCATACTTCAGATTCGCGGCATCTTGGCCAAGAACAGCGATATAAAAATTACTGCCATTGGTTTGAGTCTGGTGGGCGTCATTTGTCACCAAGAATCCATTAGTGGATGAATTAGAGATCATTCCTTGATTCAAGATGCCTCCCCAACCCGCCAAATAAATATCATAACAATCAGAAACTAAAAAGGCCGTAGGTGAAATTTCTACATCTCCTGTTCCTGCTCCAATCATAGTTGTCCACTCTATATTATTCAATGAGGCGTCATATTTTCGAACAAATTGCCCGGAGTTTGGTGAGCCAAAGCACCCATTTGTTATTTCCCAAGAAGATTCGGTCTGGCCATAAACATAAATATTAGCGTCTATATCATATTGAACAAAATAGGCTTGGTCGTATTCAAAAGACCCCATATATGTACCAGAGATGAGACTGCCTGTATTTGCATCGAATTTTGCAATGTAACCATCAGAAATTCCTCCATCGAAAGTAAGGTCATTACCTTGATTGAATAAACCATTTGAATTTGTCCCTCCCGCTATACAAAGTTCGCCAAGTGCATCATTGACTTGAATCGAGTTGCCAGACTCGAGTCCAACACCACCAAAGTAGGTGCTCCATGAAAGCGAATTGAGCCCTGGCGGCATTTTAAAAAGTACGGCGTCTTGTAAACCGTTGAGCGTCGCCTGTTGTGGATTGCTTAACGGAAAATCTGAGGAATATGTCGTACTTGCGACGTACACATTGTTGTTCTCGTCTAGCATGATTTCACCTCGAAATTGATCTCCGTAATTCATATGTAGGTTATCAAGATTGAGTCCATCATTTTCCGTTCCGCCAAGGTAAGTTGAGGCGAGTAAATTTGCGCCCGATGGACTGAGTCTCGCAATGTAAATGTCGGCACCTAAAAAGTTAATACTATTCTCTGTTACTGATGGACCCCCGCCAAAAACATTGTCGAAAGACGCCCCAGACATCGGGAAATCAGTTGAGCCCGTAACGCCATAAATAAAGAGCTCTCCGTTTTCAGCACAAACGAGGCTATGAGGCGTTTCATTTCCGCTACCACCAATGAAAGTGGAGTAGAGTAGAGTTGTTCCTTGTGCATTGAATTTGGTAATGCCTATGTCAGTAGCAATAGTTCCTTGACCTCCCTGATATGTAACATCGTAGGCACCTGTAGTTACAGGGTATTGTGAGCCCATAACAATACCGCCGCCAAATAAATTTCCATAAATATCAGGAGTCGCTGTGAAACCCCAATTATCGGATATTGCACCAGAAAAGGTAGAGAATGTTAGGCTTGGGTCTATATATATTGTTTTTGTCGCGTCATAACCTTCGGTCATTACAAATGAAAATGCGTCTCCATTTTGTTCGAACGAAATAGGGATGGGTTTTTTGTGATTCAAAGAATCTATTTCCCAAGCCAAAGGAGCGGATTGCTTGATTGCTCCAAATTGATTTTTAATCATCAAATTACCTGCTTCGATCTTTATGTCTTTAGCTCCTTTAAACACCCAATTGATTTCGGAAATATTTGCTCCAGGTTTAACTAAAAAGTTATAACTAAGTTGGCCATTTCCTCCCTTGTAAATAAGGTCAATGTCGTCATAAAAGTTAGTGTACTCGACATCCGTATATGAATAAATATGGCTTTTCCATTTTGATGAATCTGTACCTAGAATATAATTTTTATAGTCCAATGAAGGAGCTGAAGTTACTTGGCTATTGGCAGCATTGTGATTTAAGAATTTTTGATGGATCGCATGAACTCGTTTTTTTTTCTCTTTTTCATCTTGATGGTCATGATCTTCCTGATGAGAATGATTATGGGTCATGAAATCTGTTAGGAAGAAATACATTCCGTCATTCTGAATGTATAGCTTACCAAGGTCGAGTTCTACAGAATAATCTATACGGTTGTCCCATTGCCCCATATTTGGGGTCATCCAAACCTTTTGAGCGAATAGTGTAGAAGCACAAAAGATAAAAGCGAATAGGGAGAAAAACCTCATTAAGTCTAAGTTACAACGAAAAACAATCATTTCTATTATATAAACACTTCGTTACTCATTTGGTTGCCTCGTATTCTACATGCAAATAGCCTTGAACTTGTAGGTTTTCTCGCTTTTTCGTTTCTTTGTGTACTTCACTATACCAAAATTATACCAAAACCAATTACATGAAAACCATTCTTTCCCTTGTTTTAATATTAACTATAACACCTTTTGTCTCAGCCCAAAAATATTCTAGAGTAAAGGTGAATGCGAATAATCAAGAGTTGCGTCAAATTGCCAATCTAGGTGTTGCCGTCGATCACGGAATTAGAAAGAAAAACACTTTTATTATAACTGACCTATCGGAAGAAGAAATCAATATTCTTGATGCGTACGGCTATTCTTATGAAATTGAAATTGATGATGTCAAGACCTTTTACAAAAAAAGGTTAAGTAAACCTTCGGCGCATCCTTATTTGAAAAATACGGATTGCTCTGGAGGTTCGGGAGGTTCTGTGGGATTCGAACCTGAAGTTCCTTCAAATTTTAATCTCGGCTCAATGGGTGGTTATTTGACCTATGATGAGATGCTAGCTGAATTAGATGCAATGCATGCACAATATCCAAGTTTAATTACGGAAAGAAGTCCAATTTCAAACTTTGAAACTTATAATAATAGACCTATTTATCATGTGAAATTATCTGATAATCCAGGGTCAAATGAGGCGAATGAACCAAATGTTCTTTATTCGGCTATTCATCACGCAAGAGAGCCAATGAGCCTCATGGAAACCATCTTTTTTATGTGGTATTTACTTGAGAATTACGGTTCTGATGATGAGGTAACTTACCTCGTAGACCACACGCGTATGTTTTTTGTGCCTTGCCTAAATCCGGATGGCTACATCTACAATGAACAAACAGACCCCAATGGTGGCGGCATGTGGCGTAAAAATCGTCGTGATCATCCAAACAGCAACAACTATGGTGTTGATTTAAATAGGAATTATTCTTACGGTTGGGGAACGACGGGTATTAGTTTTAATACAAACAGCGATGTTTATTGTGGCACGGATCCTTTCTCCGAGCCAGAAACACAAGCCATGAAGTGGTTGGTTGAAACCTATGATTTTGAGACTGCTTTTAATGCTCACAGTTATTCTCCTGCCATTTTATTTCCTATTGGAACAACAGATGAGGAATTTGCAGATCATCATGATTACATTCAAGATTATACGAATCACATGTGCGAGTACAACGCATATCCTGCATTCAAAAGTTCTGGTCTTTATCCCGCTTCAGGTGATTCAGATGATTACATGTATAAGGAGGATATCGGTCAAGGACAAAAAGATACTGTGTTTGCGCATACTCCGGAGGTAGGTACTTCTTTTTGGCCAGGTACGAATAGTATCAATCCAACTTGTCAAGAAATGGTTTTTTCCAACCTGGTCTTAGCGCATGTATCAAGAAATTATGTTGTGGTAAAGGACACTGATGCTGGAGTAGTTGCGACACTTTCAGGAGACTTTAACCATTCAGCGAAAAGATACGGAAGGGAGTCTGGACCTGTTACGGTGTCTATTGAACCTCTATTGAATATAAGTAGTGTAGGCAATCCAATCGTTTACAATTTAAATCCTACTCAAGAACAAAATGGAACAATTTCATATGTGCTCAATGCAGGTATTCAATTCGGAGATGAAGTCAAGTTTATTCTGAAAACGGATAACGGTCTCTGGGTTAAGAAAGATACGATAATAAAAACATATGGCGCAATTACACTTCAGGCTTTAGAAGATGCTACGAATACAAACAATTGGTCAGGAAATTGGGGCACAACTAATGATACCTACGTCTCTCCTAATAAGTCTTTTACAGACTCACCTAACGGAAACTATTCAAATAACCAAACCAAAAGTCTTTACTATAATCCAGAAATAGATTTGACTAATGCGATTTCGGCGAAAATTACTTTTTATGCAAAATGGGAGATCGAGGCAAATTATGATTACGTTCAATTTCAAGTTTCCACAGATGGTGGTAATTCATGGATTGGTCAATGTGGTCAATATACAGTGCCGGGAACGGATAACAATGGAAGTGTACAGCAGGATGGTGAACCAGTTTATGAAGGTGTGGTTTCGAATTGGGTATTGGAAGACATTAATTTGAGTGATTATCTTGGTCAAGTCATTGATGTTAGGTTCAGGCTTCGTTCTGATGGAGGTGTTACAGAAGATGGTTTCTATTTTGATGATTTCAAAGTATTTTACAATGAAGCGCCTCAAGGTATTGCCCCTGAAGCCTCATTTATACCATCTACATTTGAGATTTGTTCTGGATCAGAGGTTTCCTTTAATGATTTTTCTTCAGAGCAGCCAACAGATTGGGAATGGGACTTCGATGATGGGTCAACTTCTTCTGCGCAAAACCCAACGCATCTATTTGAAGGTGCTGGAGCCTATGTTGTAACCTTAACGGTTTCAAACCAATTCGGTTCTAACTCAACAGTGCAGACTATTTTGGTAAATCCAGCACCTGTGTTAGAAATAACGACAAATGATTCGGACAATATTGTTTGTGTAAGTGATGGTTTAGTTCAGCTTTATGGAGAACCTTCCGGAGTTGGGTTCTCAGGTCCAGGAGTAAATGGGACTTTCTTTAATCCTCAGGTTGCTGGGGTAGGGACGCATGTTATTACGGGATCTTTTACAGATGAAAATGATTGCACAGGACAAAGCAGTATCGAAATAACGGTTGAGCCTTGTGCAACGGTTTCTGATTTTGCCTATTATGACATTAAACTCTACCCAAATCCAAATGAAGGTTTGTTTTTCATTGAGGGAATGGCTGTGGGAACGACATTTGAAATATTAAATATTCAGGGTCAAACAATTTACAATTCGGTGATAGAGAAGTATACAAATGCTGTAGATTTATCTTTTACTGCAAATGGTGTATATGTTTTACAGGCGGTTATTGAAGGTGTTACATGTCGAATGAAATACACGAGATACTAGACCTTAATTCTTTTGGTGCCAGAAAGCCAGGCCAATAAATAAAGCTTGAAAGGGCAGGCGAATATAGGCCGCTGTTTGGCCTATATTTAAAGCGTGTTGAGCGGCTTCGTTTTGTGCTAAATATATGTTAGCGGGAAAGACAGCAATTAAAAGTGCAATTAATCCCCAGGCAGCAATTTTTCTCGTTTTTAAAAAGAGTAGCATTCCTCCCAAAAGGATTTCAAAAAAACCGCTAATATAAACTGCCTCAATATGGAACGGTACATAATCAGGCATTATCGCTAGAAAGAATTCAGGATCAATAAAATGATGAATACCTACGTAGCAATAGGCCAATCCCATGAAATAAATCGATACTTTCTTAATGCTGTGCATAAGGAGTTTTCTAAATCCTTCGGATACGAACTTTTTTCTTTTTTAATCGCTCATTATTAAGCCTCTGGCAGATATCTTCCGCTTTTTCTCTGCGCACAGCAACAAAGGCACAATCTGTTTTTAGTTCGATGACGCCTAATTCTTCTCCTTCAAGTTGCCCTTTTTTGATAAAGAGGCCAGCGATATCTCCTTTAGAAATTTTGTCTCGTCGACCTCCAGAAATAAATAATGTAGCCCATTTGTTGGTGGGGATTTTGGCTCCTTCCTTTATTTCTAAATTCTTTATTCCTTTTGCATATTCAGGTATGCGGTCATTTTTCCCTTTGATACACATGGCCATACCGTCTTTGTTCATTCGAGCGGTTCGGCCATTTCGGTGTGTAAACTCCTCCTCTCGTGGAGGCATCTCGTAGTGAATAATATAGTCTAGACCTGGAATGTCTATGCCTCTTGCCGCAAGATCAGTTGCTAAAAGTGTTCTTTGGCTCGCATTTCTGAATTGAATTAAGCTTCTTTCTCGATCAACTTGCTCCATACCTCCGAAAAAACTTGTGTGTTCAATATTATTTTCATTAAGAAATTCAGATACACCATTAAGTGTATCTTTAAAATTACAAAAAAGTATACCTCTTTTATCACCTAGGAATTCTAGAATATTTAGTAATGTATCAAGGGTGTTTTTAGGTGCATTAACCCAAGATATGTCTAGACTAATAGTTTTTGATTCAAGAAAATCGAGCTTAACAGGGTTGCTAAGGTGCATGAATTCGGGGATCTGCTCTTTAAAAGTAGCCGAAGTTAATATTTTGCGTTCCAAAGATTGAAGTGCCGAAACTATTTCTTTCATTTCCTTTTCAAACCCAATTTCCAAAGATTTATCAAATTCATCAAGTACTAAATTTGAAATCCCGTTTAACGTAATTCTATCGCGTCGGATATGATCTGCAACCCTACCAGGCGTTCCTACTAAAATTGTTGGCGTATGTGTGAGTTCTATTTTTTCTTTTGAACCTGACCTGCCTCCATATACCGCATTTACTTTATAGCCCGTGCCCATGTCACGAATAACTTGTTCAATCTGAATCGCAAGTTCTCGAGCTGGAACAAGGATCAGAAGTTGTGTCTGTTTTGATGAGGGATCTAATCGCTTTATAAGTGGAAGTAGAAAAGCTAAAGTTTTCCCTGTTCCTGTCGGTGAAAGAATGAGTACCTCTTTCGACTTTTCAATAGCCTCGATAGCTGCATTTTGCATGGGATTTAATTCGCTAATTCCCATCTTTTGCAAAATTTGCGATTGATTTTTAATTTGATTAACCATGATTGTTTTGACCTTACATGAGGTCAATTTTAATTTTTGTCTTGTACTGATATCAGTACAAATAAAAAGAAGTCGGGATGAGTGGATTCGAACCACCGATCTCGCGCCCCCCAGACGCGCACTTTAACCGGACTAAGCTACATCCCGAATTGGTCTGTAAAAATATGAAATTGTGTTCAAGTGACATAAGAAATAGCATTGTTCTTATTCGTAATTTTACAATATGAAGAAGATTAGGGCATGGATAGGGGCAATGCGATTAAGAACTTTGCCACTTTCTCTTTCAGGGATTATTGTTGGATCAGCGCTCGCGACACTGCTTGACCATGGAAATATTAAAATATTTTTAGCTGCATTATGCACAACAATATGCTTTCAGGTTTTGTCGAATCTCGCTAATGACCTTGGAGATAGTCAGAAGGGCACAGATAATGAGAACAGGGTTGGTCCTGAACGTGCTGTTCAATCTGGTCAAGTTTCAATTTTAGAAATGAAAATAGGTGTAATGATTTTTGTGCTTTTATCAATTCTTGCAGCCGGGGTGTTAATCTATTTTAGTTTACCCAATTTAACGGTGGAATTAATCTATGTTTATTCCGCATTGGCTCTGTTATCGGTATTGGCGGCTATTTATTATACGATTGGTAAGTCTGCATACGGCTACAGTGGTTTAGGAGATGTCATGGTGTTTGTTTTTTTTGGACTCGTAAGTGTCCTGGGTGTGTTTTCGCTCTACGGCTTAAGTTTTGAATGGCTCACATTGTTTCCCGCAATTACAATAGGTGCATGGAGTACAGCTGTGTTGAATTTAAACAATATGCGTGACGTAGCAAATGATGGTGTCTCAGGCAAGCGAACGATAGTCGTAAAAATCGGTTACAAACGTGCAAAGTTATACCACGTTGGATTATTACTTTTTGGGGCAGTATCTTGGTTAATTATGGTTTCAATTTTCATACTGCTTACCTACAGCCTTTGGCCTCTTTTAGCCTTAATTCCATCTTTCTTTATTGCGGGGCATTTGAAAAAGGTCTTTACAGCGCCTGAGCCTAGCGCTTTAGATGGAGAACTCAAAAAGGTGGCTTTTTTAACTTTTTTTTCATCCTTGTTCCTTTCTGTAGCGTTGTTACTTGTGTAATGCGAGCTTTTCATAAAATCTATTTTTAGGGGCTTTCATCGTGTTAGAATATTCAGTAAATTTGCATCACTCAAAATGACGAGAAGAATGAAAATATTAGTTTGTATTAGTAAGGCACCAGATACAACGTCAAAAATTGCATTTTCAGATGGAAATACAAAATTTGATGAGAATGGTGTTCAATTTATTGTAAACCCTTATGATGAGTGGTATGCCTTGGTAAGAGCGCTTGAAATTAAAGAAGATGCGGGTGGTCAAGTAACTATCATAACTGTTGGCGGTGCTGCGGATGATGCAGTTATTCGAAAAGCTTTAGCTATAGGTGCAGATGCTGCTGTTCGAATAGATACCGAACCAAAGGACGCGTACAGTTCTGCTATGCAGATTGTTGCGTATGCAAAAGAAAATGATTTTGATTTAGTTTTAACGGGAAAGGAGACCATCAACTATAATGGTTCTCAGTTTGGAGGAATGCTTGCTGAGGGCCTAGAACTTCCATTTGTTTCTTTAGCTGCGAAGCTTGAAGTAACAGGTACTACTTTAACTGTAGAAAGAGAAATTATTGGTGGTGTTCAAGAAATTCAAGTTGAAGCGCCAGCAGTAATAAGCTGTGCAAAAGGTATGGCTGAGCAAAGAATTCCAAATATGAGAGGTATTATGGCAGCTAGAACAAAACCATTAACAGTGCTTAAAGCAAAAGACATTAATGATTTAACTTCATTTATTTCATACGAAATTCCTGGCGAAAAGTCTGCGGTTAAAATGATTGATCCTGAAAACATGGATGAGCTTGTTTCTCTGTTACATAGCGAGGCCAAAGTAATTTAAATAAAATCAAAGTCAATGATATTAGTTTATATAAACTCCGAAAATGGTATTTCTAAAGCCTCATTTGAGGCTGTAACTTACGCTAGTAAATTTGGGGAGGTTGTTGCGTTAAGCAATGGTTCTATGTCTAGTGATGAACTTGCAATCGTGGGGAGCTATGGTGCTTCCAAAGTTCTAGTAGATCGGGCCGTTAGCGGAGACGATCAGCAGCAAGTAGTTCGAATGATAGCGAAGGTTGCAGAAACAGAAGGTGCAAACACGGTCATTTTTGTTCACGATTTGTATGGTAAATCGGTTGCGCCGATGCTATCTGTGCGTATGAATGCGGGATTAGTGTCAGGTGCGATTTCATTACCAGATGAATCGGGAGCTATCGAAGTCAATGTTTTTTCTGGAAAAGCTGTAGGTAAAGTAAAAGTGCATTCTTCGTCTAGAATCATTTCGTTGCTTCCAAATAGTCTGCCTCCCGAAGAAAAAGCTCCGGCATGCAGTGTAGAGGAAATTTCTATCGAAGTCGGCGATCCACGAATAAAAGTATTGTCAACTAGAAAACCTGAAGGCGAAATTCCATTGCCTGAAGCAGAGATTGTTGTTTCCGCAGGCCGAGGATTGAAGGGGCCAGAAAATTGGGGAATGATAGAAGAGTTAGCTTTCAAAATAGGTGCGGCTACGGCATGCTCTAGACCGGTCGCGGATATCGGATGGAGACCGCATCATGAGCACGTAGGGCAAACAGGGGTTGCAATCCGTCCAAATCTCTATATTGCTGTTGGTATTTCAGGTGCAATTCAACATTTGGCAGGAGTTAATGGCTCTAAAGTTATTGTTGTTGTAAATACAGATCCGGAGGCACCATTTTTTAAAGCGGCTGATTATGGTATTGTTGGTGATGCTTTTGAAGTAATACCAAGACTAAATGATGCCATTCAAAAGTTTAAAGCGTCGTAAAAACCTTATATTTTTGAGCAATAGAGCTTAAACTATGCAGAAAGTTAGATTAGAAATTCAAGGGATAGCATACAGTCAAACTCAATCGGGCTCCTATGTCTTGACTTTGGTTGAAGCAGCCGGAAATCGAAAGCTACCCATAGTTATAGGTGGTTTCGAGGCTCAGGCTATAGCTGTAGAGCTAGAAAAGATGATTCCGAATAGACCACTAACACATGATTTATTCAAGTCTTTTTGTGTCTCTTACGATGTTGTAGTAAAGGAGGTTTTAATCTACAAGTTTGAGGAGGGTGTTTTTTATGCTAAGTTGATTTGTGATAAAGACGGTGTCCATACTGAAATTGATTCAAGGACTTCTGATGCCATTGCAGTTGGCGTCCGTTTTAATAGCCCTATTTATACATTTTTCAATGTTCTTGAAGATGCCGGCATTACGCAAGACCAGGAAGTCGCTTTTGAAAGTGACTCTTTGGTGAGTCAAGACGATGATGATTTTGATATTGAAGAAAAATTAAACGATTATTCATCAAGTTCAATGGAAGAACTTGAACAGCAACTCCAGGGTGCAATTGAACACGAAGACTATGCGCTCGCATCGAAATTAAGAGATGAGATTAAAAAAAGAAATCCGTAATTTATTAGCTGCTTTATTTTGTTGTGTTGCTTTTTCAACCTACACAACAGCTTCTAGCAATAATATATTTGAGGATGAGGTTTATTATCGTTCGGGAAATGTATTGAAGCTCCAAAAGTCAGGTGACTTTACCAATAATGATTCGGCATTATCCACATATAAAAAAGGTACATGGAGCGTTAAAAACGACAGTCTATTTCTAGTTCCAGAGAAAGTAACCCTTCAAAAGAAGAATTTCAGTACAGGCAATACAGAATATGAGGCTTTTTTAATTTCATACACCTCCAATAATAAAATAACCCTAACTGCAGCAAAAGGCAGGTTCTCTTATCATGATTATGATAGTGCCTTTAAGGCTTCAGGTTTTCCTTTAAGTTCAATCTTCAGAGGAATTATGGGTATGTTATTTCTGTTTTTTGTCGCCTTTGCGTTAAGCCGAAATAGAAAAGCAATTAATTGGAGTTTAGTTTTGAAAGGCTCGTTGCTTCAGCTTATTCTCGCGTTTTTTATACTAAAAGTACCGTTTGTAAGTAGTGTTTTTGATTGGTTGGCAAAAGCATTCACGAAGGTGATTGACTTTTCTCACGAGGGTGCTATATTTCTATTTGGTTCCATGGGTGAAATGCCTCCTGTGTTAGCTAATTTTGCTTTTTGGATTCTTCCAACTGTCGTTTTTGTTTCAGCACTTTCAAGCCTCATGTATTATTTTGGGATACTTCAATTGGTTGTCAAAAAAATGGCGTGGGTAATGAATAGTTTTCTTGGGATTTCGGGTTCCGAAAGTGTTGCGGCTGCTGCAAATGTCTTTGTGGGTCAAACAGAAGCACCTTTGCTCGTTAAACCGTATTTGGATAGAATGACTAGGTCTGAAATGCTTTGCCTCATGGTTGGGGGGATGGCTACAATCGCTGGAGGAGTTCTTGGTGCAGTTGTAGGAATCTTAGGGCAAGGAGACCCAGTAATGGAGTTGTTCTATGCAAAGCATTTACTTACCGCATCTTTAATGTCGGCACCGGCAGCGATTGTCTTTGCAAAAATCCTTTTACCAGAGACAGAGAAGATCAATAAGAATCTAGATGTTGCTAAAGATAAAATGGGTGTTAATGCTTTAGAAGCGATAACAAATGGAACAACGGATGGTCTTAAGCTTGCTGTTAATGTAGGCGCGATGCTCTTGGTGTTTACAAGCCTAATAGCACTTTTGAACTTTGTTGTTTTTAAAATCGGCGATTGGACGACCTTGAATGCTGTCATTGAGTCTGGGGGAATGTATGATCGCTTGAGCTTTGAGAGTATATCAGGTTATCTTTTATCTCCATTGGCTTGGATACTCGGGGTTGAATGGCAAGATGCCATGTATTTTGGTCAGCTTTTAGGTGAAAAAACAATTATTAATGAATTCATTGCTTATCCACACTTGGGAGATATTCAAGATGAGCTTTCAAATAAGACGATTATAATGTCAACTTACGTGCTCTGTGGTTTTGCCAATATTGTTTCAATTGGTATTCAAGTTGGAGGAGTTGGTATTTTGATTCCAAATAAAAAATCTATGCTTGCCCGTTTGGGGCTGCTTGCTCTTCTAGGCGGAACATTGGCTTGTATGTCTACCTCTGTTTTGGCAGGGATGCTATTTTAGTGCAAAAAGATCCTTTACTCCGAGTGTTCTGTTTATTGTAAAACCTTCTCCATATTTAACACCTAACTCTCTTCCTAGGCTAAGCATTCTACCTTCGATATATGTAAAGAATTCTGAGCCAGAGATTGGTGTTTCTGGCTCTTTTGATTTTGGGTCGAAGAACTGACTATCATAACATTTTATAAGATCAACTTTCTCTGCTCCAGTGGAACTTACATCTAAAATCACATCTGGTCTAAGATAATAATCTTGTATATAGTGCAATAACATTGTGGGCCTGTAAGCATCTTGGGGAATATCATCAACAGAAGTTTCGATTTTACTTAACCCTGATAGAAATGCAGCTTCTGAAACCAATTTTGCGCCTTTTGCATGATCAGGATGACGGTCTTGTATTGAGTTACACAGAACAAGTTCAGGATTATATTTACGAATACACTCAATGATTTTAATTTTATTTACATGTGAATGGTCTAAGAATCCATCTCCCATATTTAGGTTTTCACGGATGGAAAGACCAATAAAACTTGACGCTTTATTCGCCTCTTGGTATCTTTTTTCTATTGAACCCCTCGTGCCTAATTCCCCTTCGGTAAGGTCTATAATTCCTATTTTTTTACCCTCACGGGCATATCTGAGTAACGTAGCTCCCGCTGATATTTCAACATCATCAGGATGTGCACCGAAAGCAAGAATATCTAATTTCATCTAATCTAAATGTACGTAACTTTCAACGCTTGGACAAGCACATATAAGATTACGATCTCCAAAAGCGTTATCAACACGGCGCACAGGAACCCAATATTTATTTTCAATTAAATAGGGTAAAGGGTATGCAGCCTCTTGGGGGGAGTATGGGAAATCCCAGTTTTTATTGATAATACAATTCGCGGTATGAGGCGCGTTTTTCAACAGATTGTTTTCCTTATCGGCATGTCCAGATTCGATATCTTTAATTTCCTCCCGGATTTTAACCATCGCATTTATAAAGCGATCGAGTTCATCAAGGTCTTCGGATTCAGTTGGTTCAATCATTAATGTCCCAGCTACAGGAAATGATACTGTTGGTGCATGGAATCCAAAATCTATTAACCTTTTGGCAATGTCAGCCACTTCGATGTCAGCAGTTTTCTTAAATACTCTGCAGTCAAGTATCATTTCGTGTGCTACTGTTCCATTTTTTCCTTTGTATAATATGGGGTAATGGTCCTCTAGTTTTTTGGCGATGTAATTGGCATTAAGAATCGCTATTTCTGTCGATTCCGTTAAGCCTTTAGCACCTAACATTTTAATGTAGGCATATGAAATCAACAAGATTAATGCACTGCCATAAGGTGTTGCCGATATTGCATTTATTGCTTTAGCACCTCCAGACTGGATTATCGCACTTCCCGGTAAGAAAGGCTTTAAGTGAGCAGCTACACCAATAGGCCCCATTCCAGGACCGCCTCCACCATGAGGAATTGCAAAGGTTTTATGGAGGTTCAGATGACAAACGTCAGCACCAATATTTCCAGGATTCGTTATTCCTACTTGTGCATTCATATTCGCACCGTCCATATATACTTGACCTCCATTGTCATGTATGATTCCTGTAATTTCTTTAATGGCCTCCTCAAAAACGCCATGTGTAGAAGGGTAAGTGACCATAAGCCCTCCTAGAGTATCTTTATTTTCCTCGGCTACTTTTTTGAGCTCGTCAACGTTGATGTTACCATTCTCGTCGCAGCTTGTCACCACTACCTTAAAACCGGCCATAACTGCTGATGCAGGATTTGTACCATGTGCAGACGAAGGTATGATCATTATCTTTCTTTGAAGATCGCCTCTAGATTCATGATAGGCACGAATGACCATTAATCCGGCATACTCGCCTTGAGCTCCTGAGTTGGGTTGTAATGACATTCCTGCAAAACCTGTGCACTCGCATAGTGCATCGCTAAGCTCTTCAAACATGTCATGATAACCTTTTACTTGATAAATCGGTGCAAAAGGATGAAGATTACTGAACGCAGGATTTGTGATTGGCATTAGTTCGCTTGCTGCATTTAGTTTCATTGTACAAGAACCCAATGGAATCATACTATGCACCAATGAAAGGTCTTTATTTTCTAATTTTTTCAAATAGCGCATCATTTTAGACTCTGAATGATAACTATTAAAAATAGGTTGTGAAAGAATGGGGGTTTTTCGTTTGAAGTTATCACTGAGGTTTATCGTTTCATTCGATTCTTCTGTTTTGTTACCTGTTAGCTCTGAAAATAAATTTAGAATCAGATGCACATCTTGATTGGTATGAGATTCAGCAAAACTAATGGTTACCTCATTTTGATTTTTGTAATAGAAATTAAGCTCATGCTTTTCAGCAATACTTTTTAATTTATTACAATCAATGTCTTTTATCCAAATGGTATCGAAAAATGCTTCGGACCCGATTTTGAGATTCATGTTTTTTAATCCTGCACCTAGTTTACCTGCCAAATTATGGACATGATTTGCGATTTTTTTTATTCCACTAGGTCCATGATATACAGCGTACATACTTGCCATCACAGCAAGAAGTGCCTGTGCTGTACAAATGTTTGAAGTCGCCTTTCCACGCTTGATATGTTGTTCTCGCGTCTGGAGTGCCATTCTTAATGCAGTATTGTTATCTGCATCTTTTGAAATTCCAATAATTCGACCAGGTATATTTCTTTTGAATGATTCTCTTGTTGCAAAAAAAGCGGCATGTGGTCCACCATAACCCATAGGGACACCGAATCTTTGAGAAGTTCCAAGAACAACATCAGCTCCTAATTTACCTGGTGCTTTAAGAAGTGCAAGACTAAGAATATCTGCGGCTACAGCAACGTTAATATTCTTGCTTTTAAGTTTTTCAATCCTTGATTCTAAATCACAAATATGTCCATTTGCATCTGGATATTGGATTAATGCGCCAAAAAAAGCATTATCCACATCTGCACTTTCAATGTCTGAAATCACCAATTCTATACCTAGGTTTCTTGCTCTTCCTTTGACAACATCCATGGTTTGAGGAAGGGCATTTTCATCCATTAGGAATTTTAATTTTCCTTCTTTAACATCCGCACGAGATCTGCTATTGTAGAACATAAGCATTGCTTCTGCTGCGGCAGTCGCCTCATCGAGTAAAGATGCATTCGCAATTTCCATACCTGTTAGATCCAAAATCATCGTTTGGAAATTCATTAAAGCTTCTAATCTGCCTTGTGAAATTTCGGCTTGATATGGCGTATATGCAGTGTACCAGCCTGGATTTTCAAGAATATTTCTTAAAATCACTGAGGGTGTGATGGTTTCGTGATAGCCAAGCCCAATGAAGGATTTATATACTTTATTCTTTCCGGCTAAGTCTGACATGTGAGCTAAAAAATCATGTTCGCTCATGGCATCAGAGATACGCAAAGATTTTTCCATACGAATCTGCTCAGGAACAGTTTGGTGAATCAGTTCATCAATAGACGAAACACCTATAGTGTTCATCATTTGTTCTTTTTCGGAAGGATTTGGGCCTATGTGACGGCTTGAAAATGGACTCATACAAGGACGTTTTAAAACTTTTTGCAAATATACTTTAACTCACCAAAACAACAATTGGTTTTTAAAAGAGTTTACGGCTTAACAGAATTTCTTAATTCTTTTTTTTAAACGCGTTAATGCGCATTTTAGCATTGACTTTAATGTCCTTCCAGAACAGATTTACATCGCCGATATGATAGTCATCAAAAGTCAAGGCGATAGGGCGAAAAGGAACATGAGGAAGGCTGATCCATACGGCACCATCGACAAGGTTTGTTTTAAACGAATTTTCATAAATTTTATCGTCCCAAAAGAGAAAGCCTTTATGTAAAGAACGGCCAGCAAATTTTTCGGTATTCCAAGTAACAGGATTCACAGCGGCTTTGCCTTGATACCAGGTTTTATATTTTTTTGTTTTATATTTTTTTTTGAATGTATTCCAAGTTACAAATCCACCAGTCCCTTCTGGATCGATACTCAGTCGAATTGAATTAAATTCGTCCGTTTCCAATCCAATACCCGGAAGGTAGGCGCAAATCAATTGATTTTGCAATTCTTTTTCATCAAAAAAATCTTTTAAAAGTAGCATACCATGTGTTGAGCCTTGACTATGTCCAGCGATTATTATAGCTCTTCCGTTGTTATAATGTTCCAAATAATAAACGAAAGCTTTTTTAACATCTTCGTAGGCTTTAAGTAACGCTTTTCTTCCTCCGGATTCAAGCTCGAAGTAGCTTCGGAGATTTGCTTGGGTATAGTAGGGTACAAACATCCGGCCGGCTTCTGCCCATGCTGAAGCTTGAAACTTTGTAACGCGCTTGACTTTTCCCCGTTGCTCTGAATCATCAATTGAAATATTCCAGTTTTTATTTTTTTTATCTGTAAAAACCGTCGGATATATATAAAAGACGTCAGCATACTTTATGTCCGCCGAATCTTGAATGTAATTTTCGAATAAGTTGTTTTCCATATCTGGACGCAAAACCCAATGTGAAGTATCCGAATAGTTGGCGATTACCTGTGCATTAAATTCAAATTGTTGAATAATAAACAAGAAAAGGAGTAGGCCGCGTATCACAAGGAATTATTTTTGTGTCAAAATTTAATACATGTTCCGTAAAACTATATCATTTACTGCAATCCTATTTGTGTTTAACATTTTTTATATGTCTGCACAACAGTTAGATACAGTCAATTTAGATTCCGCTGTAGCAGATTCATTACCTGTAAAGAACTGGAAGTTAAAATCATTACACTCCTTAAATGGAACACAGAGCTCCTTTGTCAATTGGAATTCAGGGGGTAGGAACAATATCTCGTTGAATGCGACAATAAGTGCTAGTGCCAATTATAACAAAGATAGATGGAACTGGTCTAATGATTTATCTCTTGCATTTGGGGGTATCAAATACTTGGACGAGTCTGAATTGCTGACTTTACAAAAAACCGATGATAAAATTGATCTTTCGTCAAAACTTGGTATTCGTATTTCGAAAAAACATTTAATCAGTCTTAATACAGGATTTAAAACTCAGTTTGCAGATGGTTTTACTTATCCTAACGATTCGATTGCAGTTTCAAAACTCATGGCTCCAGGTTACCTGAGTTTAGCCTTAGGTACTGACTATATAAAAGATGCTAATTTTTCTGTTTTTGGTTCTCCTTTCGCAGCTAAAACAACTTTCGTTTTAGATGATTCTTTGTCCCAGATTGGCGCCTTTGGTGTGGAGAATGGAGAACGAATCCGACATGAATTTGGAGCATTCGTGAAGTTGAAATGGAATGTTGAGCTCATGAAAAACATTGAAATGAAGTCAAAACTTGAACTTTTTAGCAATTATCTAAATAATCCTCAGAATATTGACGTGAATGCTGAGGTGGTTTTTGTCTTTCGCGTAAATTCATTGTTCTCAGCAACGGCACAATGGAATTTGGTTTATGATGATGACATTCAAATTCGTGATAAAAACGGCAACGTTGGCCCACGAACCCAGTTCAAATCTGTACTTGGTGTTGGGATTTCTTACAAACTCGAGAACTAGTTTTATTTTTTTAAATAGCTCCAGGCAATAATACGGCTGTTTTTATTTCCTTGTTTCATAGGAATAATTTTAAAACCGGTCGGTTTCGTTTTTTTTATTGTTTTACAAATCGATCTAAGGTTTGTATCGTTTGATACCAGGGAAGAAAACCAATGTATCTGATCTTTAAACCCTAAACTCTCTTTGACAAGTGTTTCTATAAATTTCTTCTCGCCTCCTGGACACCATAATTCATTAGATGTGCCGCCGAAATTCTTTTCTTTACTCTGCAGGGTTAAGTTTTTGACTTTTCTTTGACTTTGCCGATCTGCTTCTTTTTTGTTTTTAAAAAATGGGGGATTGCATATCAGAACATCGAAATTGTCTTTTTCTTGAATGATATTTTGTAAAATGTGGTTTCTGTTTTTTTGTTGTCGCAATTTTATATCGCGCAATGCAGTATTCGTATTAATTAATTTTTGCGCGTAAACTAAAGATTCATTTTCGATTTCACTTGCTGTGCATTTCCATTTAAAATGACAAGTCGCTAAGATTGGATAAATCAAGCTGGCCCCGGTACCAATGTCAAGTAGGTGGACGTTCTCTTTTTTTAGAAGGTCTGCGATATGTAAAATATAATCAAGTCTTCCTGGAATTGGAGGGCAAAGATTTTGATCAGGGATATCCCAACTAATTTCATATTCATATTTTAAAAGAGCAGTGTTTAATGCTTTTACAGCCTTTGGATCAGAGAATTTTACGGTGACTTTCTTGTGTGTGTTAGTGAAAATATAACTTTTGAGTTGCGGGTGACATTGGGCTAGTTTAGTAAAGTCATAATCTTTTAGGAAAGGATTGTTTTTATGCATGAATGGAAAAGTAAGTGATTTATCTTTTAGTTATGCTTTCTATTCGTATTCAAATCTATTGAGGTTAAAAATCTAATCTTTAAGTCAAGCGGTTTTGACAATTGCAATTTCACAGCCTCGTATTGAATGTGTATTGAATGAGATTTGTTCTATTCTAAAGATCTCGATTAAGGAGCCGCTTTCGATCATTATTGTTTTTTGTTTAATTTCAACTTCTAAATTACCTTCAAAGACATATATAAATAAATTGTTCCATTTTTTGTCAAAATCAATATATGAATTGCTTTGTGGTCTCATTTTTTCTCCAATAAGCAAGCTTTTTAAAGCTCCTAGACTCATGACATTGAAATTTGTACTGTGTCCAATCGAGGTGGTTTTCCAGCCTCCTTCAAATGAGTCAACATCAAACTTTTTTAGCTGCTGAGAATGATGGTGTTCATGTTTTAAAATGATTTCACCTTGCAATACCATCAGCTTTCTTGAAACACCCTTCAATGGGGTGAAGGTGGTCTTTGGAACTTCTGCTTTAGCGAGGCTAATTCTAAGTTTAAAATCAAGGGTGGTATAATTGCCGTTATTGGGACGGATATATAATTCGGTTGTTGATCCACCCGTCCATTGGTTCGTTTTGTGCGTCTGAAATATTTTGAAGTCCATCTTTACCGCCTTTTGAAGTTCAGATCAAATATATAAACATCTAAGAACTGCTAATTTTCATGCGAGCAAATTTAAATTTTTTAAATTTGCGCTTTATTGTTGAGGTTCTATGAAATTGATTTTTATTGTTGTCTCGTTGCTTTTAGTGATTTGTTCTTGTTCAGAGCAGCCGCATAAGTTTGAAGAACATTTTCATCTTTCTTGTGGAGCAGAGCATATATCAGGTGATGCCTTTCTCGAGAATGAAATTAGTCTCTCAAATGCAAATTGTCGCACATCGGATTTCAGTAGGACTGGGGATTATGCGTTTAAGCTGAATAAAGAAAAACAATTTGGTCCTTCACTCAGGTTAGATTCCATAAAAATGGGCGATGTCATTTATGCTTCTGTTTATCGAAAAAAAGGTCTATCAAATGGTCATCTTGTTATTTCTGCTTCTGGAGAGGAGCAATATGAAAGCAATCAAATAGCATTGGAGGAAAAAGTACCTTGGGAACAGGTCAAATGTACTTTTGTGGCAAAAAAAGATTATGATTTTGTTACTGTATACCTTTGGAATCCTAGTGATAAAAATGAATATTTTGATGATTTAGTTATTGACTGTTACCGGGGAAATAAAAAGCCTCAAATCACAAATGAAGAAGATATCCTGCGTATTGAAATTCCTCAAAGCGCTCTTGATAGCCTTTCTGATTTTCGTGAGAAAGCATTAGCACAAGAAGTAATCACTTCAGACCTCAAAACCTATTTTAAAGCTTTTGTCACTATGAAGGGTGAGAAAGTCCCCGTTTCTTTAAGGTTTAAAGGAGATTGGGTGGATCATCTCGATGGAGAGAAGTGGTCCTATCGGATAAAATTTAAAGGAAGTAATGCCTATCAGGGCATGAAGAAATTCTCCATCCAAGACCCCCATACCAGGTCATTTATGATGGAATGGTTTGGCCATAAGCTTTTTGAAAAAGAAGATATTTTAACTACGCGTTATGAGTTTAGGGTGGTTTATATAAATGGTGTAAATCGAGGTGTTTATGCTTTAGAGGAACACTTCGATAAAAGACTATTAGAATATAGGAAACGTCGCGAAGGACCTATTGTTAAGTTCGATGAAAGCGGGGTTTGGCAGGGATATTATGATCAACAAAAACACCAGCAAGGATTTAAGAAATATCCTTATTTAGAGTCTGCTGAAATTCTACCTTTTAGCAAAAAGAAAACAAGAAAAAATCCTGTACTTCTAAATCAATTCATTTTAGCTCAAAGTCATATGTCTAGATTCAGAGATTTAGATACGACCTTTCAAGAGTACATGGATATTGATAAAATGGCCCGTTTTATTGCTTTGTGTGATGTTATGAATGCTACCCATGGGCTAATATGGCACAATCAAAGGAATTATTTAAATCCTGTAAATGGTATACTCGAACCTGTGGCTTATGATTGTTTTTCTGGAAAACTATCCATCCACTATGAGCTAATAGGCATGGCATCGAGATGGCGAGATGAGAAAGATTTTACAAGTTTTGATGCACTCTTCTTAAATCAAGGATTTAACAAGTTATACGTTAAGTACCTAAAGGCGTTTTCGGATAAGAATTACCTCAAGAAAACTTTTTTAGCCTTGGATGCTGAAATTCAAAAATATGAATCTCTTCTAAAATATGAATATCCGCAATACAAGTTAAACAAAGACTATTTTCTGCTAAATCAGTTTAACGTACGCGAAAAGGTTTTAAAATATGAGGGCTTAGCTAAAAATGTTAGAAATATTAAGAAAAAAGGATTGTATAAAGACACCCCTCAAAATGTAATTTTTGATGAGGTTGCATTAAAGGTGTATACGATAGATTCAGATTCCATTAAAGGTGTTTTTCAGTTTGAAAATTACTTGCTTTCTCCAATTGAAATTGTTGGCTATTCTACAAAGTTCAATAAAAACCTGATACTTCCATTTACACAGAAAATAGTTTTAGGGGCTTACAGAGATGTTGCGACTAAAAAGTCTTATGCCTTCACTTTTAAGCCTAGGAAAATATATTATAAAACAAAAGTTGCTGGGGATTCTCTTTTGTCAGTGAAAGTAAGTCCTTTTCCACCAGTAAAGTATAAGTCAATCTTAGATTTTAATAAAAGTAAATTTGTTTCGGGATCTTCAGATGAGATCAGATTTAAAGCTAATAAAACGTATAATTTCAAGAAAACGTTTTATGTTCCAAGAGATCAAAACTTGGTTGTTGAGGAAGGGGTGCGTATTAATCTTAGTAATGGTGCACGTTTTGTTTCTTTTGGTAAATCAGACCTGCTTGGCTCAAAACAAAACCCAATAACGATTAATGGTAGTGGCCTCTCGGGAGGCGGTGTTGTCTTTTTTCCAGAAGGAAAGGAAGTTGTAATGAATAATGTGATTTGCACAAACCTCACAGATGCAAACGCTGAGAGTTGGATACTCACTGGAGGCTTGACAATATATGAGGGGATTGTTAATCTGTTCAATTGCTCATTTTTAAATGCCAGAAGTGAAGATGCGTTGAATCTTATTCGTTGTGATTTTAATCTAGATGGTCTTATTATCGATGGAACTTATTCTGACGGTTTTGATGCAGATTTCTGCTCAGGAACTTTAAAGAATTCAATATTTAAAGCTACGGGTAATGATTGTGTTGATTTCTCAGGAAGTACGATTCTTATTGACCGTTGCGAAATTATAGGTTCCGGCGATAAAGGTATTTCGGGAGGCGAAAACTCTGATCTTAAAGTGAGTAATTGTATTATTCAAAAGGCCTCAATTGGTATTGCTTCCAAAGACAAATCGGTGGTGCATATTCATAACACAAAAATTGAAGGATGTGATTTTGCATTGGCAGCGTATCGAAAAAAGGCAGAGTTTGGACCTGCTCAAATAGATGTGGAATCCGCCCAGCTTAAAGATGTAAAAAACGCCTATTTAATTGAGAAAGGTTCTCAAATTAAATACCTAGGGAAATTGAACATAGGAAGCAAGGTTTTCGACATCGATTCAATGTACATGTCGTTTAAAAAAGTTGGTCTTTAAGAAAACCAAACATCCGTAATCACCTCTTTCTTCATGAATTGATTGACACGTTCGATAATAACTCTTTTCCCCGAGTGAAGCTCCTCTCTCATTACCGCAGAGTCGATTTGAAGGTGCAAGGTTTTGTTTTTGATCTTAATGTTTTTCGTCCTATGCGCGACAGCTTTGCCCATAAGTTCTGGCCATGCATCATTTAAGTCGTACTCTTTCATTTTATCATCCAATTGATAAGCCTTCATTAGCTTTTCAATTACATCGCCTAAAGGTTGCTCTTTTTTCGATCTTCTGTTATCGGGGTTATAAACCATAATATTAAAATTAACGAGAAATTTCTTGAACATCTCCTTGAACCACCTCAAATAATTTTGATGGAACATTTAATGTGTCTAACAGGTTCTCCATTCGCTCTTGATCTGTATCGGATAAAATCACTTGTCCAAAGTAATCTTGCGTGACAAGTTGGACAAGCTTTTGAACACGCTCCGAATCGAGTTTATCAAATATGTCATCAAGTAATAAAATTGGATTTGTTCTCTTTTGTGCTTTGAGCCAGTCAAATTGAGCCAATCGTAGTGCGATAACGAATGATTTTTGCTGCCCTTGTGAACCGAATTTTTTGATGGGATGCTCTTTAATGGTGAAAATCAAATCATCTTTATGAATGCCGACATTCGAGTATTGATTGTAGCTGTCTTTTTTGTGATAGGCGACTAATAAATCAGTAAAATTTTCACCTATTAATTGTGATTTATAAGCAATGTTACTATCCTCTGAATTTGTACCAATCTGTTCATAGAATTTTTGAAAAACAGGAATAAAAGAATCTAAGAATTCACCTCTTTTTTGATGAATAAAGTTGCCAATTTTTGACATTTGCGCATCCCAAACCTCAATAGACTCTATATCAAACAAACGGTGCTCTGCCATGTTCTTAAGTAAAGCATTCCTTTGGGATAGAACTTTATTGTAGGACTGTAGTGTATTTAAATAAACAGGATCTACTTGAGATATGATACCATCCATCCATTTTCTTCTTAATTCGCTTCCCTCGTTAATTAAATCACCATCGTAAGGAGAAATGAAAACTACGGGAAACTTACCGATATGTTCTGCTAACTTCTCGTATTCTTTCTTGTTTAGTTTAATTTTCTTTTTTGCGCCAAGTTTATATGAGCAGGCAACTTGATGTTCTTTTTTATCGACATTCCATGTTCCGTTAATATGGAAAAAGCTTTGATTAAACATTACATTTTGTTTGTCAATTGGATTCAAATAGCTTTTGCACATACTCATGTAATGTATCGCATCTAGCACGTTGGTTTTGCCGCTCCCGTTCTTTCCTACAAATGCATTTAAGCCATTAATGAGCTGGACCTCAGTGCTTTGATGATTCTTGAATTGTAGAAGGTGTAAACGTGCTAGGAACATGTTTTAAAATTAGGTAATTGATTCCGTTTATAATAGTCTTGGTAACGTATTTATCGCACATTATAAGCGGAAAACAAGAAGGATTAAAAAAGTGTAAATCTACTCATATAGATATGACTTTTTTTGCATTGATAGTCAAGTATTATTAAGTTTACAACAAAAAAATAATTATGTCAAATGCCTTTTATTCTGTGCCTGTTGCAGTTAATGAGCCTGTTAAGTCTTATGCACCAGGAAGTATTGAACGTGAAACACTTCTTAATGAGTATTCTAAAATGTACAATGGTAACATTGATGTACCCATGTATATAGGAGAACGGAAAGTCTTTACGGATAATAAGAAAAGATTAAGTCCTCCTCATGATCATGCGCACGCCATAGGTACATCTAACTATGGCTCTGAAAAAGAGGTAAGAGAGGCCATAGACGCAGCTATGGACGCAAGAAAGAAGTGGGCTAATATGAGTTGGGAGCATAGAGCATCAATATTCTTAAAGGCCGCTGATTTATTAGCAGGTCCTTTCCGTGCAAGAATAAATGCTGCAACAATGCTTGCTCAAAGTAAAAATATGATGCAGGCTGAGATTGACGCTGCGTGTGAGTTGATCGACTTTTTTAGGTTTAACGTGCAGTATATGAGTCAATTGTATAAGGAGCAGCCTGAGTCTCTTCCAGGAATGTGGAACCGTCTCGAACACAGGCCACTTGAAGGCTTTATTTTTGCACTTACGCCATTTAATTTTACCTCCATTTGCGCAAACCTATGTGCTGCTCCAGCAATGATGGGTAATGTTGTGATTTGGAAACCTGCCGAAACTCAAATATATTCCGCCCAAGTAATAATGGAACTTTTTGAAGCTGCAGGACTTCCTAAAGGAGTAATCAATATGGTTACTGTGAGTGGTCGCGAGATTTCAAACGTAGTTTTTCAGGATAAGAATTTTGCAGGTTTACATTTTACAGGTAGTACAGATGTATTTCGTACGCTTTGGAAAGGTATTGGTAACAATATTGAAAAGTATAAATCTTACCCTAGAATAGTTGGTGAAACTGGTGGTAAGGATTTTATAGTTGCTCACAAATCAGCAGTCGCTGCTGAGGTAGCTACAGCAATTTCACGCGGTGCTTTTGAATTTCAAGGTCAAAAATGTTCCGCTGCATCACGCGCATACATTCCTACAAATATTTGGGATGCCGTGAAAGTTCAAATCATTTCAGACGCTAATAGTTTTAAAATGGGTTCACCTGAAGACCCAACAAATTTTATAAATGCCGTTATTTCGGAGAAAGCATTTGATAGTATAACTGCTTATATAGATTATGCAAAAAACGCAAGTGATGCCGAGATCATTGCTGGTGGTAATTATGACAAATCCACGGGGTACTTTGTTGAACCAACGATTATTGTTACGTCGAATCCAAAGTTTAAGACAATGGTAGAAGAAATCTTTGGACCTGTCATGACAATATATGTTTATGATGAAGATAAGTGGGAAGAAACTTTAGAAATTGTAGATGGTACATCTGAATATGCATTAACAGGAGCTGTATTATCTGTTGATAGATATGCTGCTGAGTACGCAACAAAAGCCCTTGAAAATGCAGCAGGAAATTTCTATATCAACGACAAGCCTACTGGTGCTGTTGTTGGTCAACAGCCTTTTGGAGGCGCGCGAGGTTCAGGCACAAATGACAAGGCTGGATCAATCTTGAATCTTTTACGTTGGGTTTCGCCAAGAACGATTAAAGAAACGTTTGTTCCTGCTACTGATTACAGGTATCCTTTTCTTGAAGAGTAGAAATACAGCATATTTCAGCTGAAAATTTATTATTTTGGGTATTCTATGACCCAAACAACGCTAATTGACGGTACTCCTGTATTCTGTTTAAGGAAACCGGAAGCCAAAATGTTAGACCATCATGTTGAAGGGTATCTTCAGAATGGTATTACAATCGGTAATGAAGATGTTGTCTTTGATGTAGGTGCTAATGTAGGCGTTTTTGGTCTACGTGCTATTCAAAAAGCGAAAAACGTACAGGTGTATTGTTTTGAGCCTATTCCGGATATCTATGATGTACTGAACAGGAATGCTAAAGCTTATGGTGATGGCAGAATTCAGACTTTCATGATGGGTGTATCTGACGCTCAATTTAAGGCTTCTTTTACTTATTTCCCTAATACTCCGGCACTATCGACATTACATCCTGAAGAATGGGATAAAGACCCAAAAGCTTTTTCAAGAGCTGTAAAAGGAACTATGAAAAACCCACCAGAGGGTATGGGGTGGATGCGACTTATCCCTTCTTTTTTATCTGGAATTATTGCTTTTTTCTTGGTGCGAGGTAAAAAACAAGTTGAATGTAATTTGGATACTTTATCGTCCATAATTAAAAAGCAAAATGTCGCTAAAATTGATTTGCTTAAAATTGACTGTGAAGGTGCAGAGTGGTCTGTTCTCAAGGGTATTGAAAATGAACATTGGCCACTAATTAAAACCATGGTCATTGAAGTGCATGATATAGATGGTCGATTGATAAAAATAAAAGAGCTGCTAAAGGAAAAAGGATTTACCCGTCTTCACCACGAACGTGAAGTGGGTTTAGAGGATTCTGTTATGTTTAACTTATTTGCATTGAGATGACGAGAGAATGGGTAGCATTGGGAACAGTCTTAGTACTTTTAGCATCTAATCTTTTCGGGTTGATTTACAGTATGGTCGTTCTGAAGACTAATATTTTTAAACCCTTCAGGATTCAAACGAAAAACTATGATCCTACTATTTTTCGTAAACGGATGCCACTATTTGTTTTTAATTTTTTAATTCTGTTGAGTGTAGCCGGAATTGGTTCTTTTCTGATATACGAAAGTATGGATACTACGGTTGTTTCGATTTGGATCATTGCATCACAAATCCTTTTTGCCTTTGTTATCGATGATGTCTGGTTTTATTTTTTTCACCGTTGGTTACATGAAAACAAGTTCATGCTCAAGAATGTGCACGCTATTCATCATAGAGCAACAACGCCTTTTCCTTTGGAGTATTTGTATGCCCACCCGTTAGAATGGATGTTGGGTATGATTGGTGTTGTTATTGCGTTTGCATTAATCCTCCTTGTTATGCCTATCAATATATATGCACTTTGGGGATTCGGTTTATTGAGAAACTTACATGAAATTCATATTCATTCCGATTTAGAGCTTCCTATTTTGAGTAAACTCCCTTTTTTGAGTAAAACGAAGCATCACGACGACCATCATTCTAAACTGTCGGGAAATTATGCTTCAACCTTCAATTGGATGGATAAAATTTTTAACTCAACTTTTAAAGAATGAAAATATTTCTATTTCTGACTTTTAGATTACTGATCCATTTTGGAAATGCGCAATCTCATTTCGATTTAAAAGTGCGCGTTACAAATCTTAATAATAATAGGGGAGTGGTTCAAATCGGTTTGTATAATACGGCTACTAAGTTTCCAAAAGTTGGAAAAACCTATAAAATGGTTCGTTTAAAATTAGAAGGGTCTCAGCGTGTCTATACTTTTAAAGACATACCCAGGGGTCGATACGCGCTAGCAATATATCATGATGTGAATGAAAATAGGACTTGCGATACAAATTTCTTTGGTTCACCAACAGAAGCTTATGCATTTTCAAATAATATACGTCCAAGATTTTCCACCCCCAGTTTTCAGTCCTGTGCTTTCTTGTTGGACGGACAAAGAGAAGTGAAAATCAAAATGGTTTATTGATCCGCTCAATAACTAAATCAATTTGGTGCTGAATTGGCTGTTTGCCATCATTGCAAATATGGTAGGGTGTAAGGTTCTTCTTTTTCGCATCTTTCCATTGTGTATCAATTTTTTCTTTTATTATTTTATGACTTTGCCCATCTCTTTTTTGAAGCCGATTGATCCGAACTTCTATAGGTGCAAAGACAAGAATTATAGCGTCATACAGAACATGTGCTCCTGTTTCAAAAAGAATTGCAGCCTCATTAAAAATAAGTTCTGCGTCTTGATGTGTATCTTTCCATGCTTCAAAATCAACACGAACTGATGGGTGAACGATTGTATTTACTTTATCTCGAAGCGAATTATCGTTAAAAATTTTAGAAGAAAGATAAGCTGTGTTTAACTCATCATCAACGTAGGTCTGCAGGCCTAATAGCTGGATCAACGCGCCCTTGATTTCAGTATTTTTATTCATAAGCATCTTGGCACGAACATCAGAGTAGTAAATGGGATAGCCCATTTTTTCGAGCACAGCACATACATAACTCTTACCGCTTCCAATACCTCCGGTTATGCCGATTGCCTTCATAAACTCAAATTTAGGGTTTTTTAGTCATCCTATGTTTTCTACAATTATTGTAAATTCGCTCAATGCAAAAAAAAGAATGGTTTGCCGAATGGTTTGATACCCCTTATTATCACATTTTGTACAAGAATCGTGATGTTATCGAAGCAAAGCTTTTTATTAAATCATTGCTCAATGAATTGAATTTGCCTAAAGATTCATCTGTATTAGATTTGGCATGTGGAAAGGGCAGACACTCTGTTACTTTGAATGAATTCGGATATCGCGTTCATGGTGTTGATCTATCTTCTCAAAGTATTGCTCACGCAAAACAGTTTGCAAATGAACAATTATCTTTTGCTGTTCAAGATATGAGAGTGCCGATTGAAGACATGAAATTTGATGCGATTTTTAATCTTTTTACGAGTTTTGGTTACTTTTCTTCAAAACTTGAAAATGAAAAGGTTTGCCATGCAATGGCAAAAATGCTTCAGCCGGGAGGAAGATTGGTCATTGATTTCATGAATACTTCCAAGGTTGTTCAAAATTTGGTGCCAAAAGAAATTAAAAATGTTCAGGGTATCGAATTTAATATCAAACGGCAATATTCTGGAACTCATATAATTAAATATATTGACTTTAGTGATCAAGGAAAACAATTTGCTTTTAGAGAGCAAGTGCAAGCTGTTGATTTAAATTTGTTTTCTGAACTGCTTGAACCTTATTTCGTTGTTGATGCTGTATTCGGTTCTTTCGAATTAGAGGAATATATTCCATTGGACTCAGAACGATTGATTATCATTGCAACGCGAAAATAATGAGCTTCTTATCTATACAAATTACGTTAATACTATCTGTCCTATTTGGAGGTTTAATGGTTTCGTATTTAAAATCTCAACAAAAAGCTCAGACAATTAAGTTGACACTGGCATTTAGTGGTGGTTTTTTATTGGCGATTATTTTCCAGCATTTACTTCCTGATTTGTATCAACATGATTTTCATCAGGCAGGATTATTTATATTATTGGGCTTCCTAGTTCAATTGATTTTGGAATATTTTTCAGGAGGTATAGAGCATGGTCATACACATAGCCACGATAATAATAGAATTCCATTTACGCTATTTGTAGCTTTGTCAATCCATTCCGTTATTGAGGGTTTTCCACTTGGGGATTCACACGGAGAGCATTTGTCTCATGTTGGTCATGACCATGAAACTTTATTTTGGGGTATTGTTTTTCATCAAATCCCCGTGGCAATCGCACTTATGACCCTATTTGTAAATTCAAAAATGGGCATGTTTAAGTCTTGGATGTTTTTAATAATTTTTGCCTTCACTACACCTTTGGGTGCCATTCTCGGTACTCAAATTAACCTTGCGGATTTAGGCTTGAATATTCATATAATTTTAGCTATTGTTGTGGGTATGTTTCTCCATATATCCACTACAATCATCTTTGAAACATCTGAAAATCACAGCGTTAATTTATTAAAGCTCATATGTATTCTTTTAGGCGCTGGTTTGTCTATGTTACTATCATAGAATAGTTTGCCTTTTTATTTCTATATTTAAAAACAATAAACAAACGATTATGATATCATCCTCTTTATTGAACATGCTACTTTTTAATTCAAATTTTATAGCTGCTTTTGGTATAGTTACGATATCTGTTTTATTTTATTTTCTTTTACTACCTGTTCTTCAGTCTTTAATTATTTATGAGAAAAAGAAATGGTTGCAAAAGAATTTTTCCCAATTGGAGTCTGCCGATTTAGATGTAGAAACACTAAAAAAACAGCTCCTTGAAGCTGCTGAACCCGGACATTCTTATCCGATATATAAATTTCTGAAATTTTCATTTGCTACTGCTGGTATTTTTAGCTTTTTTGCAGGTTTGTTGATATTAGTATGGCCTGAAAACTTTTCTTCAGATACTTATGATATGTTTGTCTTTCTACCTTTACTTATCGGTCTATCTGTTTATTTTGTTTGTCGCACAGTTTATGAAAACCACCGGCTTTGGCACGAAATTTCAGCACTCTTTCTTTATCTTGGTTCTTCTGCAACCGTTCTGATGGCTTATGATAATTTTGAATTAATGGAGTGGTTTAGAATAGACATTTTATTCTTCGGGATTTTAGCTTTAGGTGTTTTTTTAGTGCATCACTTAAATTCTGTCGTTGCCTCTTACATTTATTTGGTCTTTTTGGCCTTAGCTTCAGTTGTGCTATCATTTGGAGTAGAGGATAATTGGCTTTCTTTTCTTCCGCAAATGTTGTGGGCTTTTGTTGCATTGATCTTGTATTTTTGGTTACCCAAGTTAAAGTCGGAAAATGACATTGGTCCACGTGAATCTATCTTTGGAATCTTGTTTTTAGTTGCTGTTTTATCTCTATCATTTTTTCAATTGTCCGGATCAAGTGGTTTATATATCCCAATTATTGCTGTGGTATTTCCCGGCGTATACATTTTTTCTCGCGCTTATTTCTCAAAATCCTCATCTCTATTTGGACGGTCCGTAGAGATTTCTTCAATATTGTTAATCGTTGTCTTAGGCTTTCTAATGTCCATTGAAGAATTGTACGCGATTGCTCAAGAATCAATAGCTTTGTTTGAAAATTATTCCTTTGCAAAGCAGGTCTCATATTTGATTTTAATCGGCCTTATTATTTGCGCGTTTTATTTGTTTAGTGAAGAAATTGAATTAAATGAAATTTCCATAAATCCAAAGTTACTTTGGTTTCCCTTATTTGTATTTCTTGTTGTTTATTTAATGCCTGTTTCATTCGGGTCATATATAATTTGGTTTTATTTACTGTGGTTAGGTTATGATTATGTGAGCTTCGGTTTGAGTGCTCATTCGGAGCTGCATCTATACCTTGGTTTATTGATTGTTTTAGGCGCTTTCTTCTTCCGCTTTTTTGATTTCTTTGGAGAATATATGATCGGTGACGGCGGTGATCAAACAGTACTGGGAATCTCTTTAATGTTCTGGGGAGGGTTATATATTGGCTTGGTTATATATTTACGAGAAAGGTGGATGGTTACCGGACCGTTAGAGTAGGAGAATACGATAGATGCAGGAGCAATTCATTAAAGAAGGGTTTTTTATTTACAGTCTGTCTATTACCTGTTGGCATTAAAACGAATGACTTTACTTCACACCGATTTCGTCATCTTATTTGAACTAAAATAGAATTAAGCACGTTATATCGTTACTTTTAAATTTAAGGTTTAAACAAAAGATATGATGAAGGGAACGCTTGCGGAGAGAATAAGAAATCAATCAGATATTTTTGTTATCGCAGGTCCCTGCAGTGCTGAGTCCCATGCGCAAGTATCCTCTATAACAACAAATATTGTAGCTACAAATAAGGTAAACATGCTGCGTGCAGGTATTTGGAAGCCTCGAACACATCCAAATAGTTTTGAAGGTGTCGGATTGAAGGCATTACCTTGGCTTGTTGAAGCCGGTAGACTTTTGGAGATTCCGACTTGTACGGAAGTCGCAAATAAAACACATGTTGAAGCTGCGTTAAAAGCTGGTGTTGATGCTCTTTGGGTAGGAGCGCGAACCACCGTAAATCCTTTTGCTGTTCAGGAGATTGCTGATGTACTTAAAGGCACAAAAACACCAATCCTCGTTAAAAACCCCATCAATCCTGACTTAGAATTATGGCTTGGAGCATTTGAGCGTTTCAACAATGTAGGATTAGAAGATTTAACGGCTATACATAGAGGTTTTTCAATTTATAATCATGTCAAATATCGTAATGTCCCAAGTTGGGAAATTCCAATTGCCTTCAAAGAAAAGCGACCGGATGTCCCAATGATTTGTGACCCTAGTCATATTACTGGAACTAGAAAACTTCTTTTAGAGGTGAGTCAGTATGCTATGGATTTAAACTTCGATGGTTTAATGATTGAGACGCATCCAAACCCAGATAAGGCTCTATCAGATGCCAAACAACAAGTGAATGCTAAGGATTTAGATGCTCTTCTTTCTAAGTTAGTTTTGCGTCAACCTAACTTCTCTCAAGATGTTGCGACAATGATTGATGAAATAAGAACGAAAGTTTCTGTACTCGACGATGAGTTATTTAACTTATTAAGTGACCGTATGCAACTTAGTGAAGAGGTAGGTATTTTAAAACGAGAAAATAAGATTACAATTCTACAACAAGAACATTGGAGCAGACTCTTATCAAAAAGGTTGAATCAAAGTGAAGAATATCATTTGACACCCCAATTTGTGCGGACTTTAATGGATGCCATTCATCAAGAGTCTATTAGGCATCAAACTCGAATCATGAATCCCAAGACAAATAAATCTTAATGATTAAGAAGGTAATTTCTGGGAAACGGCATGGTGAGATAAATATTCCTGCTTCCAAGAGTGAGGCGCAACGTGCGATTTTAATTGCGGCTCTTGTTTCAAATAAATCTCAGATCTATAATTATGGTAAAAGCGATGATGTGAAAGCGATGCTTTCATGTATTGGTGTTCTTGGTGCTAAAAAGGCTGTTAAAAATGAATTTATTGAGATTGAAGGTGCAAATCAGCTGCCAAGGAGTGGTCGTTTTCAGTGTAGCGAAAGCGGCTTGACATTCAGGTTAATTGCAGCATTATCAATGGTTATAGAAGGTTCTTTTGAATTATATGGACACGGTTCATTGCTTAAAAGAGAACATCGCTTTTTAGAAGTTTTTGGAGGCAATCAAAATATAGAAGTTCAATCTGTCAATGGTCATTTGCCGTATCAAATTAATGGAGGCATTACTTCTGATCAATATAAAGTTAATACTGAAGGTACATCTCAATTTTTATCTGGATTACTTATCGGTCTTTCCACTCAAAACAAGAAGATTACGATACATGCTGAGAATTTAACGAGCAAACCTTATTTATTAATGACCTTAAATACGATTAGTAAATTTGGAATATCTATTGATTTTGACGGTATTAGTAAATTTGTTCTTCCAAAGTGTAGACGTTATCAACCAGCGAATTACGTTGTAGAGGGAGATTGGAGTGCCGCAAGTTATTGGATTGTAGCGCGTCTTCTAGGTCATGAACTGAGAATCTGCGGTTTAAATGAGAATTCGTTCCAAGCGGATAAGAAAATTCTTGAGCTTTTGAAAAATCTTAATGTGGACTATGATTTAAATGAAGGTCTTTTTGAGTTTTCGGAAGATGAATTTTTTGGTTTCCATTTTGATGCCACTGATTGTCCGGACTTATTTCCAGCATTAACGACTTTGGCAGTTTATTTTAGGGGAGTTTCTAGAATAAGAGGTGTGCATAGACTTTTGAATAAAGAAAGTAACCGCTCTAATGCTTTAGTTTCTGAATTCAAAAAACTGGGTGCCAACATTTGTGTTGACGGAGATGATTTATTAATTGTAGGAGGTGCTTTAAAGGGAGGTGTAGTTGTTGATTCTCATGGAGACCATAGAATAGCAATGTGTCTGGCTATTACAGCACTAAATCTAGACTCTGGTCTTACTATTGAAGGTGCTGACGCCGTGACGAAAAGCTATCCAGATTTTTGGCAAGATTTAAAAAAATTAAAGCGCAAAAAAAATGGGGCCTAAGCCCCAGTTTTGAAGTTTCTAAATTCATTAGAACGGAAGGTCGTCTTTCTCGCCTGTCCCGGCTGCCTCTGAGGAGGATTGAGCATCTAATGACATATCTGAAGGTCCAGCAGCAGGTATTCCACCACCTTGACCCATTTTCTCAATTCTCCACGCATCTAAAGTGTTGAAATACTTAACAACCCCGTCAGGACTCGTCCATTCTCGACCTCTAAGGTTAAAAGAGACTTCAATCTGGTCTTCAACGGAATAACCGTTTAACATATCACATTTGTCTTGAACGGATTGAAACATGACATCTTGAGGATACATTGAAGAAGTGTCTGTAACAACAAATTCTCTCTTTTTGAATTTCTCGCTAATGACTTGCGTCTCATTAATAACCTTGATTTTTCCTTGAAATTTGAACATTTTTTATTATTTATTTAATTGTTAAAAGAAAGAAGCGTCAACCACGCTTCCTCCAAATTATTTTTTTCTAGAAGTAATTTTGCCCGCTTGTGAATCTCAATTTCCAATCGCGTGGCGTCTTCATCCAAAGATAAAAACAATTCACTTAATTCAATGAGTTTATATTCATTAACATCTGTTTCATTTGGCAATGATTCTATTCCTGCAAGCTGACCTAAATTATTGGCCGTCAACACTTCACTCTTTCGAATGTCTTCGGGTAATTCATCATAACCAATACCACAAGTTGTTATGGGTTTAGGTATTTCGAACATTGAATTTTCATCTGCACGACAATACCAATTCCCTCCCATTCTCGAAACGAGGTCAATTTTATGTTGGTCAATCATCTGATTATCGTCAAGAATTTCTTCATCGATATGAATCCTTAGAACTTCGCAAATGATTAGATTACCTGCTCCTCCTTGATCCCCTAACTCAATTACTTGGTTCACCTTACATTCAAATTGAACTGGAGATTCTTTAATCCTATAAGGTTTTATGCATTCTGAATCTAAAGGAGTCAAACCGCTTTTAATGAATTCATCAGTGCTTGATGGATAGGGTGAGCTTGCAAGGCTCATTTGGTGAACAAGGTCGTAATTTACAACATTGATGACTACTTCAGGAAGGGCTTTTATATTATTGTAAGTGTCTTTGTTTGTATTTGTCCTTCCGGATCTGGCTGGTGAAAAAACAAGAATTGGTGGGTTTGCACTAAAAGCATTAAAAAAACTAAAAGGTGCAAGATTTGCAATCCCATCCTTATCTATTGTCGATGCAAATGCAATAGGTCTTGGGCCAACAGCACCTAAAAGGTATCTGTGTAGCTGGGGAATTTTAATATCTTTTGGATCTATTTTTTTCATGAATGACTCTCAGCAAAATTAGTTAGAAGTGCTTGTATTTTTAATGCTTTTTATATTTTTTTATTCACAATTTGAATACTTTTCATTTAAAGCCAAGGAGATTTGTAATTTAGTCTTATGAAATCTATTTTGTTCCTTATATTGCTTCTTGCCTTTCCTTTTGGAACTTCAATTAATGCCCAAAATGCTTTAGATTCAACAGGGAAAAGGACAGGTAAATGGATTTTTAAAGGGAAGGATCACCCTTCGGTAAATTACCAAGATGAGGTTAAAGTCGAGGAGGGTAATTTTATCAAGGGTAGAAAAGAAGGTATTTGGGTAAGGTATCATAAGGATGGTAAAACCACGAAGCTTAAGGGCAATTACCGAAATAACAGGCCTGAAGGTTTTTACATTAGATATCATCGCAATGCTAAGAAAATGGAAGAGGCCACGTTCATTCAGAATAAATTTAAAGGCAAATGTGTTCGTTATTTCAGCAATGGAAAAGTGTCATACAAAGGAAATTATAATAATAACGGTCAAGAATCGGGAACAATTCAGTATTTCTACAAAAACGGGAAATTACAATTAGAATATTCTGCAAAAAATGGTGCGCCTTTTGGTATAGTTAAACATTATTATAAAAATGGTTCTCTTAAATACGAGGTAATAATAAGTGATTTGGGCACGAAAAATATTGTCAGGACCTACAAACCTTCAATAGAAAAGCCAAAACCAGTTATACGAGACAATTCCTCTCGTCCCCCACGCGTAATTAAACCTAATACAAGGGGTGTAAAATTTGAGGAGTTCAGTTATAACAAAGTTTATAACAAAAATGATGAGATATGGATGGATGGGACTTTTCGAAATGGCGCTTTATGGGATGGTAAAGTATATGAATATGATGTGGATGGAATTATTTTGAAGGTGAAGGTTTATAGGAAAGGTAAATATCATTCAGATGGACAATTTTAATATTCTATTAGTTCTTTTACTTTTGTGAAAAAAAAGAAATATGAAAGCATATGTTTTTCCTGGTCAAGGTGCTCAATTCTCTGGAATGGGTCAAGACCTATTTAATGCCTCTGCACAGGCAAAAGAAATGTTTGCTGCTGCAAATGAGATTTTAGGTTTTGATATCCAAAAAGTCATGTTTGAAGGGACGGCCGAAGAACTTAGGCAAACCAAGGTAACCCAACCTGCAATATTTTTACATTCAACTATTTTAGCAACCTGTTTAGGCGCAGAATTTCAACCCGATATGGTTGCGGGACATTCTCTTGGTGAATTCTCAGCACTTGTAGCAAATAAAGCATTGAGCTTTGAAGATGGCTTATCTTTAGTTTCAAAGCGTGCTATTGCGATGCAAAGCGCATGTGAAAAAGAACCTTCAACAATGGCTGCAATCTTAGGCTTAGAAGATTCAGTTGTTGAAAGTATTTGTTCGGACATCAACGGCGTTGTTGTCCCTGCCAATTATAATTGCCCTGGGCAGTTGGTTATATCAGGAGCAATTCCTGCAGTTGAAGAGGCATGCGAGAAACTTAGTGCTGCTGGAGCAAGAAGAGCTATGGTGCTTCCCGTCGGAGGAGCGTTTCACTCCCCTTTGATGGAGCCTGCGCGAGAAGAATTAGCAGCAGCCATTGAGTCAACAAATTTTAACGTTCCAATTTGTCCTGTTTACCAAAATGTTAATGCACTCCCGGTATCTAATGCTTATGAAATAAAAGAGAATCTAGTTTTACAATTAATTGGCGCCGTAAAATGGACACAGATAATGGATAAAATGTTGGCAGATGGAGCGAATCACATTATTGAAGTCGGTCCGGGTCGTGTTCTTCAAGGCCTATTTAAAAAAGTCAATCGTGAGGTTTTAACTGAAGGTGCGCGTCTCGCTGAATAGGGTAAATCACATCCCAAAGGTAGAGGCCTGCTGAAGGGGCGGATGCTGCCGCTTTTTGTCTGTCTTTTGAGTCGAGTATTTTTTGAAAGTCTTCGATACTCAATTTTCGTAATCCGACTTCAATGAGTGTTCCTACAATAGCTCGAACCATATTCCTGAGAAAACGATTCGCAGAAATCTCAAATACTACCTCTTGCTTTTGATCTAGAAAACAGGCATTTGAAACGTTACAGATATGACTTTTCACATCGGTATGTTTTTTTGAGAATGCCTCAAAGTCCGACGTTCCAATTAAAGTATTTGCTGCTTTTTGCATTAACTCAATATCTAAAGATTGCGAAATAAACCACGAAAATGATTTTTTAAATGGGTCTTTTTTCGAGTGTATAAAATACCTGTATGTTCTAAGTTTGGCATCGAACCTTGCATGTAAATTATTATTTACTTGTTGAAGACTTTGAACTGAAATACTTTGAGGTAACATGCAATTAAGTTTATACATAAAGTTTTCTTCGTCCATTTTTAGTTCCATATCGGCGTGAAAAAAGTATTTTTTCGCATGAACCCCCGTATCAGTTCTTCCACATCCCACAATTTGTATATGTTTTAGCGAACAAAGCTTGAAAAGGACATCTTCTATGGTACCTTGAACTGTACGTTCTGTTGGTTGAATTTGCCAACCAAAGAAATTTGTACCATCGTATGAAATCTCAAAAAAATAACGGTTCATAAGTTAGGCTTATTTTATAATGAACAGAGTCTCTATTTTTGAAAAGTGAAATTTAAAGCGTCGAGATCAAATTGAAATATATCATAACTGAAGTATCCATCAAAATCAGTTATCGTAGAAATAGTACCTATGCCATATTCTGGAAAATACTGAAAATGCGTATCATCATTAACTGTATTAATGGCTGCACCCATATTTACGGGTGAACCCCATTTATTATTTTCCCATTTGCAATAATAGACATCGTATCCTCCCATTCCCGGCAAGGCATCGCTGCTAAAAAATAAAAAAGAACCATCTGCTGATAGGAAAGGCGTAGTCTCGCGACCTGTGGTGTTAATTTCCATGATAGGTTTTGCATCACCCCATTTATCATCAATGCGTTGCACTGAATATAAATCAGTTAGACTTTTTTCAGAATTTCTATCACTCACAAATATCATCGTTTGTGTGGCCGTTTCATCCTCATCGAAACTCGTATCTGAAATAGTAGCAGAGCCTTCAAAATAGCTTGTGTTTATAGATTGTGACTTTATTGGGTCAATATACCATGTACTGTCTTCTTCGTCTGCTTCAAACTCATAAATCTCTGAACTTGTGGTTGACTTTTCAATTGTTGCGGAGGTATTAATTGTGAGAAGTCCATAATTCCCATTACGAGAAATGAAATTTAATGCATCAAAGCCTTCGGTATTGTAATCTTCCATATCGGTTGTATTGATTTCCCAATTGTTTTTTTCTGCCTTCCAATCGGCTCGATAAATGTCTTCATAAAACTTTTGGTCGCTATAATTAATATTATTGCCTGTTGTCTCCGGTTGTCTGGCTGTAAAAAATAGTCTTTGCTTGTCGTAAATTAAGATTGCACCGTACTCATCATACTTAGAATTTACAGCTCTCGAAAACGGTTTACAGATATATTTAACTTTATTTTTTATCTCGTTTTGTACAAAATCACATTGCTTGACAAGTATATCTAGATCATAATCTTTAGATATTCTTGGCCCTAGTTTTTCTTGGGCGCGAATGTAGAAAGATTTTGCCGTATCTATTTCATTAACAGAATGATAGATTCTCCCGAGATAATAATAATATTCACCATCTTTTTTCTTTTGGGTTAATTTTTCGGCGGCAATGGCATTTTCGTGTGCGTTATAAAAGCTTCTGAGATAAAATTCAGCAACACCAAGATGGTAACAGGCTTCTCCTGAAAGTGGGTTTTTTAGCTTGGCCCTTTTGTAGGTTAACATTGCTTCACTTGTTCTTCCAGTGTAAAATAACTCATTCCCTTCTCCAATTAGTTTTTTGGCCATCAACTTATCAAAAAATGATATTTTTTGACTTATCGCTGAAAGTGAAAAAGTTAAAATTAGGAGTGTGAAAATAAGTTTTTGCATAATTGGTCTCTTGTACTTTATTCAATCCTTGTAAAAATATTACTTTTTCTTTATTATGAACCTGTTGGCAGTATTTTTGAAAAAATAGTATTTAATAAAAAAAAGGCCCCGAAGGACCTTTTATTGAAATGAAAGTTATTTATAAATCAAAGTCAGCTTTGATTTTGTCTACAAAGTTTAGCTCCTCCCAAGGAAAGAGTTTGACTGTCATCGTTTTCTTAGTTCCAGAGGCATCTTTAAAAACTTTTTCTACTTCTTTACATTCTCGACCCATGTGGCCGTAAGCAGCAGATTCTGAATAAATAGGTGTTCTGAGATTGAATCTTGTCTCAATTGCATAAGGTCGCATGTCAAAAAGGTTTTCAAGCTTTCTCGCAATCTCTCCATCCGAAAGATTGACCTTAGAAGTTCCGTATGTGTCAACATAAAGTCCCATAGGCTTAGCAACCCCAATGGCATAAGCGACTTGTACCAAAATCTCATCACTCAAACCTGCCGCAATAGCATTTTTTGCAATATGTCGCGTTGCATAAGCTGCAGACCGGTCAACTTTTGATGGATCTTTTCCAGAAAAAGCACCACCACCATGGGCACCTTTACCACCATATGTATCAACAATAATTTTTCTTCCTGTTAATCCTGTATCTCCATGAGGGCCTCCAATAATAAATACTCCTGTTGGATTTACATGGAAGGTAATGTTGTCTGTAAATAATGCCTGTGTTTCTTTAGGAAGTAATGACTTAACTCGCGGGATAAGAATGGCAATGACGTCGTTTTTTATTTTTGCCAGCATTTCTTGTTCTCCATCGAAATCATCGTGTTGTGTTGAAATGACAATGGTATCAATACGAATGGGTTTGTTGTCATCTGAATATTCAATGGTGACTTGAGATTTAGAATCCGGTCTTAAATAGGTTATTTCATTATTTTCTCTTCTTAGTGCTGCCAACTCCTTAAGTAGAAGGTGAGAAATCTCTAATGGAAGGGGCATGAAACTTTCTGTTTCGTTCGTTGCATATCCAAACATCATTCCCTGATCTCCCGCGCCTTGTTCCTCTTTTACTGCACGTTCAACACCCTGGTTTATGTCTGAAGATTGTTCATGAATTGATGAAAAGACACCACATGAATTACCATCAAACATATACTCACTTTTGGTATATCCAATCTTGTTAATTACGTCTCTTGCAATTTTTTGAACGTCTAAATAAGTATTAGATTTTACTTCTCCTGCTAAAACCACCTGTCCCGTGGTGACAAGTGTTTCACATGCGACTTTGGAATCTGGATCAAAAGCAAGGAAATTATCAATAAGTGCGTCAGATATTTGATCTGCTACTTTATCTGGGTGTCCCTCAGAAACGGACTCTGAAGTAAACAAATAAGTCATATTTTTTATTTAAAGTTCGAAGATACTAAAATCAGCTATAAAATTTCTTTTTTTTGGCGACCATTCTTCGAAGCAAAGGGTTAGGCCGGTATCGGTCATCTCCGTAATAATCGAATAAATCCTGGAGCCTTTTTAAAACAACTTCTAACCCTATTTCATCTCCCCATTGTAAAAGCCCTTTTGGATAGTTTACACCTTTGGTCATCGCTAAATCTACATCCTTAGTTGTCGCAACACCCATGAAAACAGCATCAATTGCCTCATTGATTAATAAGCAAACAATGCGGTCAAGAATAGATTGACCCAGAACTTTATTTTTATTTGCCTTTGAATTTAGTTCTTCGTTTTTATAGTGATAATAACCTCTTCCTGATTTACGACCGTAAAAACCGGCTTCTGAATATCTTTTTTGGGTAAATGAAGGTTTAAATCTCGGGTCGTAGAAAAAGGCTTTAAATACAGATTCAGTTACAGCGAAGTTTACATCATTACCAATATAATCCATGAGTGTAAAAGGCCCCATTCTAAAACCTCCAAGCTCTTTGAGTGCCCAATCGATTGTTGCAAAATCAGCGATGCCTTCCTCGTAAATACGAAGCGCTTCGCCATAAAAAGGTCGTGCAACGCGATTTACAATAAATCCAGGTGTGTCTTTACATATTACTACCGTTTTGCCCCACGAGGTTATGAGTTCTTTTGCTGAGTCACTCGTGTTTTTAGAGCTTTGTATGGAGGGGATTATTTCTACAAGAGGCATTAATGGTGCCGGATTGAAAAAATGGATACCAATAATACGTTCTGACTTGTTTAATGCAGCGCCAATTGAAGCTATTGATAATGAGGATGTATTTGATGCCAAAATACAATGGTCAGAAACAATTTCTTCAAGTTTTTTAAAAACCTCATGTTTGATTGTGATATTTTCTACTATTGCTTCGATTACTAATCCACAGGGCCATAGGTCACCCATATTTGATGTAAATAAAATCCTGTTGTTTATTTCTTTCCGTTCCGATTCGGTTATTCGTCCCTTTTCAACAAGCCTTTTCATTATCTTGTCAAGACCTTCTTTTGCCTTTGATAATTGTTTTTCACTATGGTCGTGAAGGACCACCTGATGTTTATTCTGTGCAGCTATTTGAGCAATTCCTATACCCATCGTTCCTGAGCCAACTACGCCAATTGTTTCAATCATTTACCTATGAATTTTGCAGGTCTTTTTTCGAGAAAAGCCTCGACACCTTCGTTAAAGTCTTTAGTCTGCCCTGCTTCATTTTGAAGTTTTTCTTCGAGGCCCAATTGAACTTCTAGTGAGTTTGATAGGCTTTCATTAATTGCTTTTTTTGTAAGCCCTAGGGCTTTTGTAGGCATCTTAGCAATTTTATTTACAAAACCATGAACGACGGAATCAAAAGTTGGATCTTCAACGGCTTTGTAAATCATATTCAGTTCTTCAGCTTCTTTCGCACTGATTTTATCTCCAGTCATCATAAGTGCCAGTGCTTTTTGAACGCCAATAATTCTCGGAAGGAAATACGTTCCCCCCGAGTCTGGTATAAGCCCAATTTTTGAAAATGCTTGAATGAAAGAAGCACTTTGTTTTGCAAATACGATATCACAAGCTAAAGCGATATTGGCACCCGCACCAGCGGCTACGCCATTTACTGCAGCAATAATTGGTTTTTCGATTGCTCGAATACGTTTTATTATTGGGTTGTAATGTTGGCCAATAATATCTTTCAATGCAGGTCCCTCTGGATCTGTAACTTCAGCCAAATCTTGTCCTGCGCAAAAGGCTTTCCCCGTTCCTATCAATACTATAACCCTTACCGTATCATCTTTTTCACATGCGTCAAGGGTGTGTTGAACGGCCATTGCCATTGATTTATTAAATGCGTTGAAAACTTCAGGTCTATTAAAGGTAATAAAACAGACCCCTTCTTTATGTTCTACTATGATTTCCATATATAATTACTTGCGACTGTAAAATTAACAATAAGTTGAACTAATTAATTTAACTGATAAACCTTATGCATCGCTGAAATTCTTTCTATCAATGCGGTTTTGAGTTCTTTTGGTTCAATGATTTCAATTTCACCACCGTAACTCAGTAGTGCACGGATTAATTCTTCAGAAATTAAAAGTTTTAACTGGAAATATGTTGCCCCATCCTCAATTTCTTTAATGATTTCTTGTGATTTATGAATAGGTTGACTTTTTAGGTATTTCGAAGCAATCTCTTTGGCCTTGAGTTTTATTACATAGGCGTGTCCCGCATAGCTCGTTATACCCATGGCATTTTTAAAATATTCTTCAGGTTTGAAATTCTTCAGCTTGTCTTGTAAATCCTCTAGTATTTTTGGCTCCTCCATTCGGTCAAGTGCGTAGGTGCGTATATCTTCGCTAGAAGAATCATAAGAAACTAAATACCATCTTTTTTGAAATTCTTTGAGGAACAACGGAGAAACTTTTCTTGGCTTTCCCGCTCCCTTTGTAAAACTTGTGTACATAAACCAAACTTTTTGTCTCATTTGTATGGCCTCCAGGAGTGTAGGCAGGAATTCATTACCTCCAATTGAGGCTGCTGCTTCAAATTGTATATACTTTGACATTTCGTTCTGCTCATTACCAACTGAAACACGGTCAACAATTTTATCAATAGCATTACCGAATTCTTTAAAGAAAGGCGTTTCTTTGAATTGGTGTAGGGTGTCTACGGCATATTTTATTGAGCTTAACTCGTCTTCTGTAAGCGGAATATCATTAATACTATAATCAGGATTTTCATAATAGTAACCTCTGTTTTTTTTACTGTATTTAATCGGAGCATCATGCTCGATTTTCATATTAAATAGGTCTTTTTCAATTGTGCTATTGCAGATATGCGCTCCATCAATAGAACCATACAGAGATTCTTCGCAAGCTTCTCTAAGCTCTTGTTTCGATGGATATGATTTGTATTTGTTTCGAATCATCTTATCAATGATGCGAAAGCGTAGTAGGGCGTTTTTAATGTGCGGCATTAGATATTGACCTCTTTTTTATGGTAACCAAATAGTTCAAATGCTTTGATTGCCTTGGCTACAGACTCTGGTACATCTTCCTCCCAACTTGATGCTCCTGCTCGAATTTTTGAAAGCACATCATCTGACATGATGTGGAGGAGTTTGGGATCGAATTCTACAATCGGTTTCATTTTGTCATTTTCCCTCATGTATTGTAAAAGACCCTTTAGGTTTGGTGCAATTTCAATATTGGCGAGGTCATAGATTTCGCCATCCTCAACATTCAACGCTGGATATACATAAAGCTTCATGTTCGGTCCAAAACCGCGACCGAATGCTTCTAGTAGTCCTCCAGGAAGATTGTCATAGTATCGCTCATCAAAGATTGTATTCAGATTATAAACTCCGAGGATAACACCGATTAAATTGCCTCTTGAAATAGGTGCGAGGTATTCTACCATCTTATAATGCTTAAGATAATTTGAAACCATTACAGTATAGCCAAGCGAAGAGAGTAAATCAGCGCGATCTAAGAAGTCTTGAACAGATATTTTCCCATCAGCCGTAAGGTCCTTTAAGGTTAGTTCAAATACCACCGCTAGATTATCTTCTTTTACCTCTTTTTCGTTTGAGAAAGCTTTTCTGCCATTCTCAATCATATCAATATGAACTTTTGTGACAGGTCGAAAACGACCTCTAGTTAACAATATGTTTTTTTTGTAAAGTGCATTTGTAGGTTGCAAGACGTTTTGAGCTAAATCAAACATAGTCGCATCCGTAATGCCTCGCTTCACAAGGTTGAGGGCAATAACACGGTTGTCTATATTACTAAAGTCAGGTCCTGTGATACTGAGCATATCAATCTCAATACGGTCTCGAGGAATACGTTTTGTTAGCCCATCCAGAAATTCATCGATATCATTATTACTATGGTAGCACGAGTGTATAAGATTTACGCCAAGAATACCAAGCGCTTCTTGCTGCCCCTTGTGACTATTGTCATGCATTTTGACATGTAAAACGACAGTGTTAGGCTCAGCCTCGGGTTTGAGTTGAAAGCGAATACCAACCCAGCCTTTACCTTGATTTGTTTTGTGGTAGTTCAACGATTCAACGGTATTGCAAAAGGCAAAGAACTTTGACTCTTTATATTTATTTGGAAGTGTTTCTTTGAGGTTTGTGAATTCTGTGTTTAACATGATTTGAAGACGTTCTTCACAAACGTATCTTTTCGTTTTTCCATACATAGAATCCGAAACTTTCATGTCATATGCTGAGTGGCTAAAAGCAATAGTCCCTGAACTTCCTCCTGCTTTAAAAAAGTTTGCCGCAACTTCCTGACCAGCCCCGATTTCTGCGAAGCACCCATAAATATCAGATTGCAAATTGATTTTTAGCGCCTTTTCTTCTGTTGTTAAATGTCTCGTTGCTGGCATGATCAGTTGAATGGATCCGTAAAATTAGGATTATTAATATAAAGAGTATCGTTTAAAGCGAGCAAGAATTGTTTCAACCATTCTTTTTCTAACGCGTCAAGTTGCACTCCTCCTTCAGCTCCAAATTCAATCATAGGATCAAGTGTTGGGTTCATTTGAATCCCTGATGAATAGTGTTCAATCACCTCTTCAAGTGTGTTGAAGCGTCCGTCGTGCATGTAGGGTCCTGTGCTAGATAAATTCCTCAGGGATGGAACTTTGAATTTTCCTAAATCAAGATCATTTCCAGTTACGAGAGCCCTTCCCTCATCATTAAATGTTACATCCAATCCATTATTACTGAATTTTTTTACCCGCATAAGTGGTCCATTGTGACAATGAAAACAATCTGCACCGTTTAAACTTTTGAAAAGGTCGTAACCTGCCCATGTTTCAGCTTCAATATTTTCAAGCACTTGGTTTTCACTGTCAGATAATGAAAGGCCATTTTCATATTTGTACATAACATCGAAGGTTGACGAGCCCGAAACAATAGTTCTGATGAATTGTCCTATTGCTTTTGCTACCTTAATTGAATCAATACCTTCTTCACCAAAAGCCCGAAAGAATTTATTCCTGTACGCTACGTCGAGTTGTAACCTATTCACAGCTTCTTTCCATTCCAAATGCATTTCGATTGGGTTTGGAACGGGTTCAAGTATTTGTGCTTCAAGGGATGATTGACGACCATCCCAGGTGAAAAATTCATCCCAACCCATATTGAAAATAGGCATAGAATTTCTTGTACCTGCAATACCGTCTATACCGACAGGGACAGCAACATTATCAGCAAATCCACTTCCTATTTTATGACAACTTGCGCAGCTCATTGATTCATCTCCACTCAACTTTGTTTCATAAAAAAGATGTCTACCCAAATCAACGCCTTCTTTGGTCATAGGATTATCATCGGGGATGTTCATCTGAGGGAAATGCGATGGTATAACAATGGTGTAAGGTGAGGGAATGAAAGAAACCTTTTCTTTTCTACAAGACGAAAAAAGTATAATTAGAATAAGGAAAGGGTATACTTTATTCATCACGGAGCATTAAAGGCATTAACGAAGTTTGCTACTACTTTTTCAGAGAGTGGTTGTTGATTGCTGTTTGAGTGTGTTAAATATTCATCTTTAAGATCAATGGTATTGTTCTCGGCGTTTAGGAAACTTGAAAGATCTAATTCGAGAAACAAGGTATGTTGATTGACACCGGTCTCTACCCAAGATATGTTATCAAAAGAAAAGTTTTGGAGAAATGCATCTGTTCCTATATGAAAACTGAAATTGTGATTGAAAATTCCGGACGACAAAGTATCTACTTTGCCTTCAATATTTACAAATATATAACCTGTATTCCAGCTCCAATGCATTAAACCCGCATTTTCTATGTTTAAATCACTTTCGTTGTTGAATGCTGACGGATCGCCGTGATTGTTTGCAGGCCCAACACCAATATTACCTTGAATTTGATTGAAAGTATTGAAGTCCTGATTTTCGGATAAAAGAAGCCTTCCCTTTTCTCTAAAATCAAAAAGTGAAGACGTATTTAGGGTGTCAGATTGGTTGTTTAGATTACTGATAAAGAAACTTATAGTAGTAAATTTCACACCATATCCTTCAATCGTATTGTAAACAGAGTCAAGATGTAAATCAAAACCATTATATACTGGATTGATTTGAATTTTTATTGAGTCATTGTGTGAATAAACACAACTCCCATCATTCTGGGTTGCGTTTTCATTGAAATTCTGAGCATTTTCATCTGTACAGCCTTCTTTTTTACAAGAAAACAATAATAACGTTAGTACAGACAATAAAATTAAAAAACGATTCATAATCAATCAAAATTAAGGTAAAATAATTGGTTTTTCCTATTTTTAAGCCAACAGAAAATCAGAATAACATGTTAGCATCCATTGATAGAAAAAAGTACCCTTTATGCGTTTTAAATGCTTCCGCAGGAAGTGGTAAGACTTTCCAACTGGTACTCGAGTATCTGTCCATCTTGTTGGCCCCTGAATCTTCAAATAAATACAAGGATATTGTTGCCATAACTTTTACGAATAAGGCCTCAACTGAAATGAAAACAAGAATTATAGATGCTTTGTTTAATATCGCCAAATATGATACTGCTGTCAATGATTCTAAGACCGAGTCCATTGTTTGTGAGCTTGAAAAAATCGTAAAACTAAAGGTTTATGAGTTAAAGAGAAGGGCTTCTAAAGCGTTAAAAGCAATTCTTCATGGCTATGAAAATTTCAATGTATCAACTATAGATAAATTTAATTTGAGATTGATAAAATCATTTTCAAATGATCTCAATCTGCCTGCTGACTTTGAGATTTCATTGAATGAAAAAGAGGTTTTAGACGAGGTTTTGGAGTTAATGCTCAGTAATGTTGGTGCTTCTAATAATTTAGCACTTACCAAGCTTGTAAAAAATTATGCCAAGTCAAATTTCCAAGATGGCAGCCAATGGAATTTCAAAAGACATTTATTGGCTTTTGCATCGGCACTAAATAATGAGAAAAACAAGTCATATATTGAACTACTTCATACGCTAAATTTTGATGAAAAAGAGTTTAAAATGCTCTTTAAGGAGTTGCGAACAATTAGTTCGGGCTTTTCAGGTTTAAATCTTGCGCTTAAGGAATATGTATCGGGGATGAATTTGAACCCTGATGACCTACCAGGTAAAACGAATACAATGAAATCGTTAAATAAAATACTTGGCTATCAAAAGTTTCCGACTTTTAAACGCGACGTTTCATTGTTGACAGCAACTTTCATGAAGTTATCTGAAAAACCTGGAGATTCTAAGGCTTTTACAGCAGAACTAAAGCAACGGCTTTTAGACTTAAATGAGTTTCATGCAGAAAATGCCCAACGTTACATGTTATTGTCGAAGTATAAAGCAAATTTTTATAATATGGCTTTATTGAAATATGTTTCAGAGTCTTTACAAGACCTTCGGATGAAAACGAAGGTTATTCGTATTTCTGAGTTTAATGAATTGATTGGGACCCTTGTCCAGAAAGAGGATGCACCATACATATACGAACGTTTTGGTACCCGATATGAGCATTTTTTATTAGATGAATTTCAAGATACTTCAAGACTCCAGTGGCTTAATCTTTTACCGCTTCTGCGAGAATCTCTTTCGAAAGGAAAACAAAATTTAATCGTTGGTGATCCGAAGCAGTCTATCTATCGATTCAACAACGGTTTGGCTGAACAATTCGTGGCTTTACCTGCTATTTATAACCCAGAGAAAGATCCAAAGATTGAAGACCACTCAGCGTATTTTAATCAGATGGGTACGAAAAGACCTCTTGAAATGAATTACCGATCTTCTGCCGAGATCGTGAACTTTAATAATAGTTTTTTTGAACAATTCAGGACGTCATTACCTCCAAAATTTGGTGCGTTTTACGAGGCTGTATCTCAAACTCCTGCGGCCACTAAGACGGGATTTGTCCAGGTTGTTTCGGAAAAACGGAAGCCTGACTCAGAGGAGATGATTGAGGAAATCCTGACTATTATTAATCAATCCCTAAAGGATTCCTTTGATCTTGGTGATATTTGTATTCTCACTGACAAAAATGACCTGGGAGTAAAAATCGCTAATAAACTAACCAAATTGGGAATTATTGTTTTTTCTCAGGAATCTCTATTAATAAGCCGTAACATGGAAGTGAGATTACTTATTGCTTTTTTAAAATGGAGAATGAAGCCTACGGTGGATTTAATGAAAAGACAGTTTGCTGAGCTTTATTTTAGAATGAATCAGTCCGTAAACGACCCCTATTTTAATTATATTAAAGCGGTTCAAAACAATTCCGGAAAAACGATAAAAATTTTTGACGATGAGCGCTTCCTTGAAGATTATTTTGGTGGTGCAAAAAAGTTCTTTAAACCTTTTGAAAATCTTGTCCAGTTGGTTCAAGAGTTCATCAGACTCATGGGGTGGAAGGAAGTAGAAAACCCGTATTTGCATCAGTTTTCAGATTTAGTTTTTCAATTTCAATGTAACCGTCAATCTGATTTGTCAAAATTCATAGAATATTTCGAGGATAATAAGTCTAAGTTTGCATTGAAGATGCCTGAAAGTAAGGACGCAGTTCAAATCATGACAATCCACAAATCTAAGGGCTTAGAGTTTCCTATAGTCATCATCCCGAAGATTGACTTTAGCCTGAGCATTCACAACGAGTCGAAGTTTTTTGTTGAATCTGATGGTAAAGTGCTATATACTTCTTTGAGTAAGACAAATATTTTAGACGAAATTCATACCAAAGCATTGGAGGAGGAGAATTTGATTCTTTTAGACAAACTTAACTTATTATACGTTGGTTTAACGAGACCAGAAAGACGTCTGTATATATTCAATAGGTATGATAAAGCATCCAACTTGGGGCATCGTTTTCATCATAATCTTATCCAAACTTTCGAATTGCAAGAACAAGATGGAGTCTGCCGCTATCAATCGGGTATTGCAACGAGAAAAATAGAGACCGTTTCTGATAATGGTGATTTTTATACCCCAAGGGAGGTCGTAAATGAATCTTCAGTTTTTCAAATTGCGTTCAAAGAGAAGCACAAAGAAGAGCACGGTTCTCAGGAGGAACGGCTTTTTGGTGTTTATTTCCATGCGCTTATGGCCAGTGTAGATACCATTGATGCATTAGAAAGTGCACTGAGTACGCTTATAAATAATGGTATTGTTCAAGTTTCGATGCGTGATTCTTTATTGGAAGTAGCTTCTTGCTTTTTTGACGTGGCGAATAAAAAAGACCTATATAAAAATACAGAGAAAATTTTAAATGAGCATCCGATCCTATTGCCTTCGGGAAACACTCTAAGGCCAGATAAGGTCATTATTAGAAACCATGACATCGTAGTTCTTGATTTTAAGACTGGAAAAAAAGAGGTGAAACATCATAAACAAGTTAAGGAATACAAGCTTAACCTTCAGGAAATATTTAAGAAAAATGTCGTTCCGATGTTGTACTATTCAAAGACAAAAGAGCTTATTCTGGCTTAACTTTTTTTTGCCGCTGCCATCCTTAAAAAAGTATAAATGATAGGGTGGGGGATATCTCTAGTAGAGGATATCTGGGGGCAAAATGCGCAGCTTATAAAGAATGGATGATTTTTCAGGCTTATAATTTCGGGATCATCAAACTGATTGATTGCTTCAATAGCTATGAATTTATTTTTTAGCTGTTCGGTAAGTTGTGGATAGATACTGTACCTAGAGGAGGTTAATTCAATATCGGAAAAATTCTCATAAAGCTTCCTGAATTCTTTGGTTTGAGGGGATACGGTTAGGCGATCAAAGCTATTTCCTGCAATTAAATTTTCAGAGATCAGTTTTTCTTCAAATCTTGTAAGCTGATGAAAGGTAATGAGGTATTCAAGAAAAAGCTTGAACCCTTCACCTGTAATCAAAATGGGTATTGTATTTTCCGTAAGTTTTTTAAAAACCCCTGAGAGGTAAAATGGATTATCTATGGGGCCTGGGGCGATCCAAACGCCATCATATTGATCGAAGTAACTTGCCTTATGTTTTAGGGCATCCGCTATTTTAATCCAATAATAATTAAGCTCTAATTCTAGAAATTCTGAGGAGTGATCTAAAGATAAATTTGTCGCGTGATGTGCATTATAGGTGAAGTTATAATCTCCGATAATGGCTATTTTGAGCGTGTCACTCATACAACTAAAATTAGTTTTCTATTTCTTGAACCAAGATGTGATTACACCATTTTCAATATCTATCGATTCATCTAACTCAGTTTGTGCATTGTATCTCCATACCAAGCATGTGAAAGTGCATTTAAAGAAGGCATAATCACCTGTATTGTCGGACTGGGAGCCTGTAAATTCAAATATTGCTGATTGATTTGGGTCACTTTCACGAGAAATCCATGAAACACCATTATTATCAATGTATTCTACCTCCACTCCGTTCAGACCTTGATTGGAAAAAGCTACTGGTGAGTTGGTGTAAAGATTTAACCATTCATTGAACATGTTAACCGTCGGATAAGCATTTTGCGCAACATCCCACTCTTGAGCTCCAAATTTTACACTAAGAGCCTGGGGATTGTACAATGATTTAATTTTGGTGCCGTAGGTCATTTTGGAAGGAGATGGCGAGGGATTGATATCTTCAGTGTTTTCCGATTCAGCACCATAGCCATTTACATTTTGAGTAAATTCAACTTGAGTACCGTTGACAAAACCAACAAATGCGGCATTCAAATCTACGGTATTAACTGGCGCAGGAATAACCTCATGCTCTATACATGAAGAGAAGATTAAGTTAAACGTAAGAAAGAGAATAAATATTTTAAGAGTTTTCATCAGGTATTTTTTTTAATCCAATAGTTAGTAAATATACTTTAAAAACGAAAATTCTCCTAAAAAGATACTTAATTGAGTCAGTTTTTGTGATATTGAGCAAAGTGGGTCCAAAGGTTTGGATCGGCAACAAGGCATCCTTGCTCGGTAAGTCTGTGAATTTCGTCCAATATTTTATTTTTTAATTCCCTCGTTGCTGACATTATCTCAAAAGTCTCATTTTCTGAGGCGGATGTTAGGTCGATGAGCTGCTCAATATTTTTAAACGGTTTGTTCGTAGCTTTATTCTTTATAACTACTGCTTGCATAACAGAACCGTCTATTTTAAAAATCGAAAAAATTTGAGCTGAAAGGAAGCTCATGTGTTGAACTTTTGAATAAACCTTTTCTAATACCGTGTCACTGAATAGTGATACAAGTTCAATGGCTTTTTTTGGGCTTTTTTGATTTATATCGAGCCATAAGTCACCATCAATCCCTTGAACAATCAGAAACTGAACAAGCTCTTCAGAAAGTTCCTCAAGTTCTATTTTTGTTAAATTTCTAAACCTCATTGATCCCATTCTGTTGGTTTGATTTCAATAGTAATATCTGTAATATATTTTAATTCTTTCATAGTAACTCCCTGTTCAAGTTTGAAAGTGTATGTGCCTTTGCAGAATTTACTACGAATGTAATAAAGCTTATTTTCAATAAAGGTTCCTGATTTTTGACCAAGCCATTCTCCATTTGGTTTGGCAATCTTAAGTTCTTTGGGTTTTCTGCCTAAAAAGGCTATTTTGTCTTCTAATGAGGCACAAACAGGGCCTTGTGTTGTTATGTAAAGCCATAAGTTATTAAAGGGATAGTCAGTTGTGGTTCGAAAAGTAAAAACAATATCGTAGGAATTTGTATCTCCAGGAAAGTCAACTTTAAATTTTGGTGAGGTTTTTTCTGTCCAGGTTTGCCCTTCAAATGAAAAAGTTTCCATGAAGTAAGGTTGCTCTCCGCAAGAGGCCAGCATTGAAATAAGAACTGCAAAGGCACAGTATTTGATAAAACTCATTTAATCCTTTTTCTGGTTGGGATGTTTTTTCCTTCTAAAATTTTTCTTTTTTGGCTTTTTGAATGTTTTCTCAAAACGACTTACACTATCTTGTCCAACAACATTCGAATAACCTACTTCCTCAACAATTACCGTTTCTTTAATTTGGTAATCCTTGAGATCACTTGGCTTTTTGCCGTTTTTATTAGATTCAATAATTTCCTTAGCACGCTCAGGGGTTAATGGATACAAATCACTTTCACCGCGATAAGCGTACCACATTGTACCTTTAAAAACATCCGTTTTTACATGGTAAGCGTCTCCTTTTTGTGTTTTCAATTTTATTTCTTTTTTTGGGAAGGCTTTTAAGCTTTCTAGGTAGGAGTCTAGTTCGAAATTTAAGCAACACTTTAATTTTCCACATTGTCCCGCTAGTTTTTGTGGATTTAAAGATAGTTGTTGATAGCGCGCTGCGGACGTAGAAACACTTCTAAAGTCAGTCAGCCAAGTTGAACAGCACAATTCCCTACCACAAGATCCGATACCTCCAAGGCGAGATGATTCTTGACGCGATCCAATTTGTTTCATTTCAATACGAATTCTGAATTCTCCTGCCATATCTTTGATTAATTGTCTGAAGTCAACACGACCCTCTGCAGTGTAATAGAATATAGCTTTGGTCATATCTCCTTGGTATTCAACATCTGAGATTTTCATTTCTAAGCCAATGTTAAGGGCCAAAGTTCGGGCCTTATACATCAACTCTTTTTCTTTGGAACGGGATTTAATCCATAAGTCTATGTCTTTCTGATCAGCAATTCTAAGGATTTTTCTTGTTTCAAGAGGCTTGAAATCTTTCTTCTTTTTAGCAACTTGAATTTTTGCGAGTTCACCGACGATTGAAACCACACCCACATCAAAACCTGATGAAGCGTCAACGACAACAATATCTCCCGCTTGAATATTTATTTTTTGCGTATTTCTAAAGAAATCTTTTCTTGAGTTTTTAAAGCGAACTTCGAGTATATCATAGGTATTTTGTCCTCCTGGAAGATCAATATTTGCAAGCCAGTCGTAGACTTCAAGTTTATTGCATCCGCTCGTACTACACGTACCATTGGTTTGACATCCATTTGGTTTTCCACCACCACTACTACAAGTCTTACAGCTCACATTTCGATATTTAAATTAATTAATTTGAACCATCAATGCTTATGTAATAATCGCATCGATTGAAAACACAACAAGGTAAATAGAATCTTGGGATTAGCATTCCTTTCAAGCTGGTAAAATGCCTCATCAAATGTTTTCATGAATTCTCTGATGTTATTACCAGAAACAAATGGCGAGAACCGTTCGATGAAAGCGCCTTCTTCTTTTGAGACTTGGACTAATTTTTCGCCCATGTAATTTTTTACAATGCATTGCCTTAGCATATGAAGCGTGTAACTCAGGAAGATCTTCTGCCGCTCCTTTCCTTTCATCGCCATGACTTCTGCCCAATCCATCATTTCAATTACATTTTTTTTATAGCTAGAACGCATCATAGTCATAAATGCATCCTTTAAGGCAGCTTCATCCTCATTGGAGGATGCTATTTCATAGGCTTTTAATAAATTACCTTGTGAAAAAGAGGTGATAGATTGGCATTTTTCTTTATCGAGATTAAAAGTTTTTCTTATTTCTTCCTCAATTGAACTACTCTCCACGCGTTGAAGTCGAACAATTTGGCATCTTGATCGAATGGTATCAAGAAGTATATCTGTGTTCGCTGAAATTAAAAGAAAAAGTGTTTTTTCTGGCGGCTCCTCTAATATTTTTAAGATTTTATTTGCGCAGGAAGCGTTCATTGTTTCTGGTAGCCACATAATTAGAATCTTGTAACCCCCTTGATAGGATTTAAGTCTCAATTTTCTTTGGATTTCTGCACTCTCATGAACAGAAATAATGGGCTTTGCCTCTTTTGGGTCAATACGTTTAATCCAATCAAATGATGAAAAGTATGGTTGTTCTTTGATTTGTTGTCTCCACTCTGTAATAAGGCCATCTGAGATTTTACTAATTTTCTGTACTGTTGGAAAGCTAAAATGGAGGTCAGGATGTTGAAGTTCGTTTACTTGTTTACAAGATGGGCATTTCCCACAACTGTCCCCCTCAATTTTAGTTTCACAAAAGATATATTGCGCAAAACTTAGCGCCAAAGGGAGTGTTCCAAATCCATAATCGCCTAGGAACATTTGCGCATGGCTAATTTTTTCATCCAAAACCTCTTTAATCAATTTTGACTTTAAATTATTCTGCCCAACTACGTCTTTAAACCGCATTTTTCAAAATTAAGAATGTTTTCATTTCTCTTTCAAAAAGAATTTCAATTTTACTAAATAAAATGAAGATACTTTCTCTTCTTCTTTTTAATTTTTCTGTCTCTATACCGGCTCAAACTATCCGGTTCAAAGAAAATAAAATAGACTTTTCAGTTGCTCAAAATGTAAATGTACTATTTGTCGATATTACTTTACGCCGCATGATTATGTGGACAGAAAACTTAAAAAGAAGAAAAGAAAAGCGCAATTAGAAAAAGACATTGAGGATTTTGAGAAAAAAATAGAAGAATGAAATTAAAGATAATCTCAATTAACAATATGGAAATAAGGATGACACAGATATACAAAAACTAAATTAAGCGTTGTTGAAAAACAGTTAAAAGATCTTCATTAAGACTTACCTTCTAGGATCAAAACGATTTCACCTTTCGGTTTGTGCTCAGTAAAATAGGCGCTGAGTTCTGAGATTGTTCCATGGTGAAAATTCTCATAGATTTTTGATATTTCTCTTACCACACATGCTTTTCTGTCTTCACCCAGCAATTTGAGGAGTTGATTCAAGGTTTTAATGATCCTATGTGGTGACTCGTAGTATATAATGGTACATGTCAAATCTGAAATACTTAGAATTCTTGTTTCTCTCCCTTTTTTATGTGGTAAAAAGCCTTCAAAGTGAAAACGTTCACTTGGAAAACCTGAGCCAACAAGAGCAGGGATAATTGCTGTAGGTCCGGGAAGACATTCTAAAGAAATATTGTGTTTGATGCATTCGCGAATCAATAAATAACCGGGGTCTGAAATCCCAGGCGTCCCAGCATCTGAGACTAAAACGGTAGTTTCGTTTTGTTCAATGGTTTCTATGCATTTGTCTAATATTCTGTGCTCGTTGTGCGCATGGAATGCAACGATACGATTGTCTATTTTCAAATGCGTTAACAGTCTTCGGGTGACTCTTGTATCTTCCGCGTAAATTAGATTGCATTCCTTTAAGTGCCGAATCGCACGAAGTGTTAGATCTTCTAGATTTCCAATTGGCGTCGGAACGATAATTAGTTTTCCCATGTTACAGTTTTAATCAAAAACAGCTTTAACGACTTGGTCTATTTTTGAGCATTGAATGATTTCGATTTCATAGTTAGATATCTCAAAGCCTTTACTATTCTTTGAGATAATTATTTTTTTATAGCCTAGTTTTTCTACCTCTGCAATCCGTTGGTCAATCCGGTTTACAGGTCGAATTTCACCGGAGAGTCCTACTTCAGCCGAGAAAGCAATTCCTGCAGGTATAGGTAAATTAGCATTAGAAGATAAAACAGCCATTGTTACAGCCAAATCAACTCCTGGGTCGTCTACCTTTATACCCCCTGCAATATTTAAAAACACGTCTTTTGCCCCGAGTTTGAATCCACATCTTTTCTCAAGAACGGCTAATAACATATTGAGTCTTTTCGCATCAAAGCCTGTTGAACTTCTTTGGGGAGTTCCGTAGGCTGCTGAACTAACCAATGCTTGGATTTCAATCAAAAATGGCCTAAGCCCTTCGAGTGTTGAGGATATTGCAATTCCACTGAGTTCAGAATCTGTATTGGTTACAAGAATTTCTGAAGGGTTGTCAACCGCACGGAGTCCAGCGCCTGACATTTCATAAATTCCAATTTCATTTGTCGAGCCAAAACGATTTTTACTCGTTCGGAGTAGACGATAGACATAGTTCCGATCACCTTCGAATTGAAGTACGGTATCCACCATATGTTCTAGTACCTTTGGACCTGCGATAGCTCCATCTTTTGTTATGTGACCGATTAAAAATGTAGGGATATGAGATTCTTTCGCGAGTCTTAATAAACTTCCCGTGCATTCTCGAACTTGAGATACGCTTCCTGCAGCGCTTTCGATTTGGCTGCTATGCAAAGTTTGGATGGAATCAATTATTAAAACCTGAGGGTCAATTTGATTCGCATGCGTTAAAATGGCTTCAAGATTTGTTTCAGTAAGAATATGACAGCTTTCATTGAGGATACCAATGCGTTCTGCTCTCATCTTAATTTGATTCTCACTCTCCTCTCCTGAAACATATAGTACTTTGAGATTTTCCTTAATAGCGAGTTGAAGCATTAAAGTTGACTTTCCAATTCCAGGATCACCACCAACAAGGACCAAAGAGCCAAGTACAATCCCTCCGCCTAGAACCCTATTCAGTTCTTTATCTTTAAGTTCCGTTTTCTGCTTAATGCTTTCTTTAATGTCTTGTAGAGGTAATGGTTTTGCGGCTGTTGAATTTTTTGAAAATGGAGCGGTGCTTCCTTTTTTCTGTTTTAGTTCTTCAACAAAAGAATTCCAGCTAGAACAGCCTGGACATTTACCTAGCCATTTTGGTGTTTCATAACCACAACTTTGACAAAAAAAAGCAGACTTAACTTTAGACATTGTTGAAAATCAGGATTTAGAGAGCCTAGACCAATTAGAGGCCTAAACCAAAGTGTAAATAATAATTAGAGAGCAGCACGTTCCTTGAGAATTTAAATTCGTTTTCAAATGTAAGGCCAAAGTTAGCAGAAAGATCAATTAAAAAATGTTGATTTAAGTAAAAGTCATATCCAAGACCAATTCTCGGGATAATACCTTGGTTGTTTTCAATCGATTCCTCTATATTCCCTTCAACACTGTATTGCTCATTTGCTTTTCTATAACGTCTGTACTTTATCGCTGCAGAACAGTAAATCAAGTCACCTTTTCGATAGGGATAGTAGCGTGCAACCAATGAAAATGCAGTGCCTAATTTTTTTACTCTTGACTGTGCTGAATTAGATTCTTGAACGAAATTCATGAGGTAGTTATCCGTTACGAATCTGACGCCTATTTCCGTTGAAATTTTCTTGTTAATAACTTATTCATAGTAAGGCATATATTCACCAACTAAAACAGGCGATGAATTAAATTTTATGAATTGTTTGGGATCTTTGATACCCTGTGCATTGAACTGACTTTTAATAAATAGGACAGCAAGGAGAACAAAAACAGTATGAAAAATTCTCATATTGGTCATTTACATTCAGGTTAAATGTATTGAGTTTTCACCTGATACCATTTAATGATTTTCTAAAATCTTTCTATTCCTCGATAAACTATTCAAAATAATACTATTTCTTTTACTTATCTTTGAATAGAACCAGTTATATGCCAAAAGCCAATACCATTAATCATCTTCCTTCTTCCCCTTCGGTTGATAAAGTTGGCGTTGAGGAGCGCGTGGCTCGATTTCAATCACGGAGTATTAAAAACCATACGAAAATGCAGGGTTTAAGGATGGTGCTTAGTATGATAGATTTAACAACTTTAGAAGGAAAAGATACACCAGGGAAGGTACGTCAAATGTGTTTTAAAGCAGCACATCTTCATGACGGTTATCCAGATTTACCAAATGTGGCGGCAGTATGTGTTTACCCCTCAATGGTTAAGCTTGCAAAGTCTATTGTAGGAAGTCACGGGATTAATGTTGCTTCCGTTTCAACAGCCTTCCCTTCAGGTCAGGCACCATTAGAGGTTAAATTGACAGATACAAAGTATGCTGTTGAAAATGGTGCAGATGAGATTGACATGGTCATCTCAAGAGGTAAATTTTTAGCTGGTGAGTATGCATTTGTTTTTGACGAAATCGCAGCAATTAAAGAGGTATGTGGTTCAGCACGATTGAAAGTTATTTTAGAAACCGGAGAGCTTATTACGCTCGATAATGTTAGAAAAGCAAGTGACATTGCAATTTATGCAGGGGCTGATTTTATTAAAACTTCCACGGGTAAAATTCAACCCGCAGCAACGCTACAAGTCACATATACTATGCTTCAAGCAATTAGAGACTATTATGATGAAACAGGTCAAATGATAGGTATGAAGCCAGCTGGTGGAATATCGAATGCAAAGCTCGCTTTACACAACTTGGTTATGGTCAAAGAGGTTTTAGGTCAAGAGTGGCTAGATAACAAATGGTTTAGATTCGGCGCGAGTAGCCTAGCAAATGATGTCTTAATGCAGATCATGAAAACGGATTCCGGTATTTATCAATCGGGAGATTATTTTACTTTGGATTAATTATGAGTACAAAAAATAACAATTGGGAATATGCAGCCTCAATAGAGGGTACAGGTCATATACAGTTAAAAGAGAAGTATGGATTATATATTAATGGCGTATGGGTAGAACCTCAATCAAAAGCCTACTTTTCGTCAATAAATCCCCATAATGAAGAACACCTTGCCGATGTTGCTCATGCTAATGATAAAGATATAGATAGGGCTGTAAAAGCCGCAGAAAAAGCCCATCGCGAGGTTTGGTCAAAAACTACACCAGCAGAACGCGGTAAATATATCTTTCGAATTGCGCGATTAATGCAGGAGCAGGCCAAAGAATTAGCTGTCATTGAGTCTTTGGATTCTGGAAAGCCGATTAGAGAAGCGCGAGATATCGATATCCCTTTAGCTTGTAATCATTTCTTTTATTACGCAGGGTGGGCGGATAAACTCGATTATGCTTTTCCGAATCAGAAGAAAGAGTCCATAGGCGTTGCAGGTCAAATTATCCCTTGGAATTTCCCTCTTTTAATGGCGGCATGGAAAATTGCACCAGCACTTGCTACCGGGAATACTGTTGTTTTAAAACCTGCCGAGACTACCTCGTTGACAGCTTTGAAGCTTGCTGAGATTATAGATGCTGCAGGATTGCCTCCAGGAGTTGTGAATATTGTTACTGGATTTGGAGATACAGGGGCAGCAATTGTTGCACATCCTATGGTATCTAAGGTCGCATTTACGGGTTCAACAGCAGTTGGTAAGCTTATTCAAAAAACAATTGCTGGCACAGATAAAAAGGCCACATTAGAGTTAGGAGGTAAATCTGCAAATATCATATTTGATGACGCTCCTCTAGATCAGGCTGTTGAGGGCATAATCAATGGAATCTTTTTTAATCAAGGTCATGTGTGTTGTGCGGGGTCAAGATTGTTTGTTCAGGAAAATATAGCAGATAAAGTCATTAGGAAGCTCAAGCATAGGATGCAGTCTTTACAAATTGGAAACCCTTTAGATAAAAACACCGATATTGGCGCTATTAATTCAGCAGACCAGCTTGAAATCATAAATAAATATATTGAAATCGGTTGTAAAGAAGGGTCAGAGTTTTTCCAGGTCGATTGTGCGCTTCCGAATAAAGGTTATTACTGCCCACCAACACTTTTTATCAATGTTGCGCAGTCAAGTGTATTAGCGCAAGAAGAGATTTTTGGCCCAGTTTTGACCATCCAAACCTTTCGAACGGTTGACGAAGTGATACAAAAGGCAAATAATTCCCCTTACGGTTTGGCTGCAGGTGTATGGACCGATAAGGGTTCTAAGATTTTTAACCTTACATCAAAACTTAAAGCGGGAGTGGTATGGGCAAATACGTACAATAAATTTGATCCTGCTTCTCCTTTTGGGGGGTATAAGGAAAGTGGCTTCGGTCGTGAAGGTGGATTACATGGTTTAGGCGCATATCTAAAATAAATAGTTTATGAATAGATTAGAGGTATTAAAGACTTATAAAATTTTTATTGGTGGTAAATTTCCAAGAACAGAGTCCGGACGATTTTATAAAGCATTAAATGCGAATAATGAGCCAGTTGCAAATATCTGCTTAAGTTCAAGAAAAGATGTCCGTAATGCGGTACAAACTGCAAGAAAGGCACAAGGGGCGTGGCAAGAACGTACCGCATTCAATAGAGGTCAAATACTTTATAGAATAGCTGAAATTCTTGAGGGAAGAAGTGCGCAATTCGTTGAAGAACTTATGCTTCAAAGCTTTACTAAAAAAGAGGCCACTGTCGAGGTAGAGAGTGCAATTGATAGAATTGTCTACTATGCAGGTTGGTGTGATAAAGTTAATCAAGTATCAAGTACGGTTAACCCTGTGAGCTCGTCTCATTTTAATTTTTCAACAAATGAGTCTATTGGTCTTGTCGGTGTACTAATGCCAGCTACTTCCTCTTTGCTCGATCTTATATCTTATGTAATGCCAATTATTGCAGGAGGGAACACTTGTGTGTTGGTTGCTTCAGAAAAACTTCCTTTAACTGCGATTACATTTGCTGAGGTGTTAAATACCTCTGATGTCCCTGGTGGTGTTGTAAATATACTTACAGGTTCTGTTGAGGAGCTTTGGTCACCACTTTCTGCGCACATGGATGTAAATGCTCTTTTCATCGATAAAGCGAGCCGCTTTCGTAAGGATATTCAATTGGCAGCTGTAGATAATCTGAAGCGTGTGCGTGAAATGTCAGCCGATTTAAAGACGGAAAATGGTCAAGGCCTGGCGTTTATCACTGATTTTCAAGAACTCAAAACTACTTGGCATCCCATCGAAAAGATTGGGGGAGCATCCAGCTCTTATTAAAAGTAGGGTGCGTTTTTGATTTCAACGAGCCATTTTTCACGTAGGTCATGTAGTCGATCAATGCTTGGATTAAAAACAGACGCTCCTTTATAATTTTCAATGTCGTGATATGAAATCAGCTTGATGTTCGAACCTTCTTTTACCAATACATTTAATCGATCGAAAAAGTCAGCTTGAATTTTCACTTGTAATGTTTTCATGAAATGAACAGAGCTATCAATGGAGCATCCCGTAATTTCAGCAGCCGATTCGTCTACGGCAAATATGATGTATTGATTGAAAAGAATCGTTGCAGTGGCATTCAATTGTTTTTGATGCGCTTTCCAAGACTGCGTAAAGCCGTCCAGTTCTTCTTGAATTTCATTGACCTCTAATACGGTAAGTTTACGGTTACATAGGTAAGTCCAAACACGACTGTTACCGTTAAATTCTGGGAATAAATTTTTAAAGTTCAGCTGCATTTGCAATAAGTTCAGCTATGTCAAGTACTTTTATTTCTGCTTCTTTTTCTGCATTCTTGATTCCATCTGTCATCATGGTATTGCAGAAAGGACAACCCGTTGCGATAACTTCAGCCTTAGTTTCAGTTGCATCTTCAGTACGTTCAATATTGATTTCTTTATTTCCTTTTTCAGCCTCCTTGAACATTTGGGCGCCGCCTGCTCCACAGCAAAGACCTTTCGACTTGCAGCGTTTCATTTCAACAAGTTCAGCATCCAATTTGGCAATAAGCTGTCTGGGTGCTTCGTAAACATCATTTGCTCTTCCAAGGTAACAGGGGTCATGGAATGTGATTTTTTTTCCTTTGAAGGTCCCTGATGATTCCAAAGTTAATTTACCTGTATTTATTAGATCCTGAATAAGTTGAGTATGGTGAACAACTTCATAATCACCGCCCAACTCTGGATATTCATTTTTTAAGGTGTTAAAGCAGTGGGGACATGCCGTAACAATCTTTTTCACCTCATATCCGTTAAGGACCTCAATGTTCATCATGGCTTGCATCTGATACGTGAATTCGTTACCTGCACGTTTTGCAGGGTCACCAGAGCAACTTTCTTCACTTCCTAAAACAGCAAAAGATACTTTGCATTTATTAAGTATTTTAACAAGAGCTTTTGTGATTTTCTTGGCTCGATCATCGAAGCTGCCCGAACAACCTACCCAAAACAAGATATCTGGATGTTCACCTTTTGCCGTCATTTCGGCCATTGTTGGTACTTGAATACTCATTTTTTATTCTTTAAAAACTTGAATGTTTGCACTTTTTTCTACCAGATTCGTGAATTTACCTGTATACCTTGTGGCTCTTACAATATGATTATCTATCCAATGGTAGTTGCCGCCACGAGGTTTACCCATAAGTAAACCGTGATAATTGAATCCGTTTTCTTTGAGCCATTTTTCTGTAACATCCCTGTGTTCCTCAATTCTTGAAGTGAAGAAGGTGATGATATGTCCCTGTTCAAACCAAGTATTAATTGTTTCTAATGCGTCATCGTATAGGGCAGCTGTTGCCATCCTTTCAGGTTCTTCATTTGGTATATCATCGCAAATTGTGCCATCGATATCAATCATATAGTTTTTGACTTCGTCGGGAAGTACAGGCGAAATAGATTTCCCATCTTCTGTTGCATCTAATAATTTGAAATCTTCTTTATTACTCTTCATTTGCCCAGTTTAATCTATCGTTTTGTGAAAATTGCCAAGGAGCACCGTTGTTTTCAATATTGGTAAGCATACCCGTAAGTTCATTGGGTATTTTAGACTCCTCCATAACTAAGAACCTTCGAAGGTCTATTATAATGGACAGCGGGTCAATGTTTATAGGGCATTCATCTACGCAAGCATTGCAAGATGTACAAGCCCAGAGTTCCTCCTCTGTAATATAATCACCGAGAAGTGCTTTTCCATCTTCAAAGTCTTTTCCGTTTTTTCTTTTGGATTCTCCTACTTCGACCAATCGATCTCTTGTATCCATCATTATTTTTCTTGGGGACAATAACTTTCCAGTAATGTTTGCCGGACAAGAGGAAGTGCAACGGCCGCATTCTGTACAAGTGTATGCATCCATAAGGTTTTTCCAGCTTAAATCACTAACGTCTTTTGCTCCAAACCGTGATGGGGGAGGTGCATCAGGGTCTGGTGCAGCATAAGGATCTGCTGTTGGATCCATCATGAGTTTCACTTCTTTGGTTACACTTTCCATATTTGTGAATTTACCCTTAGCTTCAAGGTTTGAGTAGTAGGTGTTTGGGAAAGCCAAAAGGATATGGAAGTGTTTTGAATAAGGCAAGTAATTTAGGAATCCGAGAACCATGAGTAGATGTCCCCACCAACCCATTCTTTCCGCGAAATGCAGTGACTCTGTTGATAAACTATCAAAAAGTAAAGGCCCCAAGAAGGATGAAACACTAAATCCGAAGCTACCATTTGTCCCCATATCAGCGTGCGATGCGCCGCGTTGAAAAAGGACTTCATCCGTTCCGTTCATCGTAAAAATACAGATGAGTAAAACCAGTTCGAAAATCAATATCAGGTTGGCATCTTTAGTTGGCCAGCCGATCATCTCTTTCATATTTAGACGTGGGAGTTTTAATAGATTCCTCCTTGCTAGAAAAATGATTGTAGCGAAGAAGGCTAAAACAGAAAGGATTTCAATGAAACTAATTGTGAAGGTATAAAATCCGCCGAGTCCATTACGGAAGAATCTATGCTCGTGTAATAGTCCATCTGTAATTATTTCAAAAAGCTCTATTTGTGTTATGACAAAAGCAACGTATAGACAAAGATGAAGTAATGCTGGTATCGGTCTTGAAAACATTTTCTTTTGTCCAAAAGCAACAAGCAGCATCGTTTTTAATCTTTTGCCTCTTTGTCCAGATCGCTCAGTCGGGAGGCCCAAATTTATGTTGTATTTGATTTTCCAGATATTGTAGGAGAAAAAAGATGTGCCGATAATTGCAATTATGGCGAAAAGAATCACACTAATATTCATACAATTTTAGTTATCTATTCAAATATAGTTAAACTTATTTTACTATGCACGCATAACAATATAAAGCGGCTTAAATAATATAATTTAATTACTCTAATAAAGGTAATTATAGTTGCTTACATTTTGCAACTTCAACAAGGAACTTGTAATAAATCTTTGATGTAGGTCTTGAATTGAGCTTAGTCTTGAATCGTATCTAAAACTTTTCTAAGCTTTCTTTCCTCTTTTGGGCTGAGGGTTGTGCCTTTTGTCTTAGAGCCTAGTAGTGAAAAGTGAATGTACCGTTCAGGATGAAGCGTAAGGTCCTCTACGAGATCTTGAAGTTTTTTATTGGATTCAACAAGTTCTAAATATAGTTCCTCATCATATAACAACTTACTCATAGTGCCCGTACCATTTTCTACCTCACTAAGTAATGCGTTTATCTTTTGAATAGATGTATTTGCGTCCATTATGATTCCTTTAAAATCTGCAGAAACAAGATCATCAGAAATCTTTTTAGTATTCCCAATGATCTGGGAGACTTCGTTATTACTCTTTTTAAGATTGACTGTAATGCTTTCTACATTTGACATTATTCTTGAAAATTGAAGACGTTCCTGTGCTACAAAAAGTTCAATTTCTTCTGCAGCATTTCCTAACTTATCTATGGTTGTTTTAACACGATTGAAGCTTCCTTCAATTTCCGAGGTTGCAGTTGAATCCCAAAATGCCGATAGTGAATTGACCATATTATCCACAGAGATCATCATGGTCTGAAGTTTTTGTGTAATTGGGTCAGCGTATTCTTTAACCTGATAGGCAAGGTCTAAGCTTGACTTTATACCTGGAATTTCAGCGCCTTTTTTATATTCCTCTTTATTGGATGGGTTTGTTTTTAAAATTAAGCCTTTTGAAAAGAAATCAGGTGATCCGATCTCGACTGTACTTCCTTTGGTGATTTTTACATTTCCATTTTGAACATTAAATGTTATTTTAACTCTTCTATTCGGTTTGTTTTCAGGAAGAATCTCAACATTCACAACTTTCCCAATAACAACACCATTGAGAATTACATCACTGGAAACCATTAATTGGTTTGAGTTTTCAAAGTAGGAGTGATAAATGTCATCACCACCAAAAAAGCTGTAGCCTTTCAAGAAATTGATACCAAAAATTAGGATGGTAATCGCAATAATAGCAACTACTCCGGCTTTTATTTCCTTTTGAAATTTCAAAATTTAATTTTTTACTAATTTACGTGCTTTTTCGATACTTATGCGTTCTCCGTGCAAGAAAGCAACCACAAATGCCCCTTTAAAGCCTTTTTCTCTCATCTCTACTTTGTAACTAATAGCATCTTGAATGTTGTCTTTAAAGCCTTTTGAGCAATACTTATATAAACCTCCTTGTTGGTATTCAAAGGTATTAGGTTCTCCTTTTAAGCGGTATGAATCGGCGCCTATTTTTGTATTGAGGCTAAGGATTTGAACCCGAAAAATAAGACCCTTATTTTTTTCATCCTCATTCACCTTTTCTATAAAGCTTGGCTCCGGTTCTTCAGTCGTTTTTATTGTTTCTATTACTGTTTCTGAATTTTCTTTAGGAGTAGACTTTTCCTCACTTACTTGAGGAATATCTGTTCCTTCTATTGAGGCTTTATAGTTGTCAAATGCTGTAAGCATCGCTTTTGCCATTTTATTCTGCCCTGCATCTTTCCCTATAAAACCTTCTTCATTCGGATTGGTTAGAAAACCTGTTTCAATCAGAACACTTGGCATTGTGGTCCTGTAAAGTACCATGAACCCTGCTTGTTTAACACCGCGATCTCTACGGCCTAATTTTTTAAATTCTGCTTGAAGAAATTGAGCAAATGTTATTGCATGATCTAGGAAAACAGACAACTGAAGTCTCTTTGCAATAATGGCATCTGGGGATAGGTCGAAGTTTTGATATTGAGCACCACCATCTTCCTCCAGGGCAATGATTGAATTTTCGCGCGAAGCTACTTTTTGCTGTGCCTCTGAGCGGTGAAGACCAAGCACATAGGTTTCAGTTCCATATGCCGCGGGTGATGCAGCATTAGCATGTATACAAATAAATAAATCCGCTTTGACTTTATTCGCAATGTTTGCCCTTTCTCCAAGTTCAACGAAGACATCCTTATCTCTCGTGTAAACAATGTTTAGACTTGGATATTTATTTTTAATGAGTTTTCCGAGCTTAAGAGCCATCGATAAGCAGACATGTTTTTCTTGAGAGAATTTACCATGACAGCCGGGATCATGACCACCGTGACCTGCATCAATCACAACAGTTTCAATTAGTTTTTGGCTTGAAAATCTTTGGGTACCACAAAAAATAATCTGAACCAATAAAAAGGTTCGTAATACGTTAACACTATACAATCGTAAAATTGGTAATTTTGTCCTATCGACTTGCATGTAAACAAATTTAGTGCACTCCTATTGAGCAAACTTCATTCCATACTATATTTTATACCCCTTGCTTTGTTAATAATGCATTTAGGTAATACTGTTACTGCACAGGTTGCACCTCGAGATACTTTGTATGTGAATGAGTCGGATTTAGATGAGGTAATCACTTATAGTGCAAGAGATTCAATATACAGTGATTTAAAAAACAAGCTTGTTTTTTTATACGGCGGTGCTCAAGTGGATATGGGTACTATATCCTTAACTGCAGGATATATAGAGGTGGATTTGGATCAAAATGAAGTTACAGCTAATTATATTTTGGACTCACTGGGGCAACCAACTGAATATCCTGAATTTCAGGATGGTCAGGAAAAAATGCAATGTGAAGAGATGCGCTATAATATTGAAACAAAAAAAGGTTTCATCAAAGAACTTGCTCTTAAACAAGACGAGTTTTACTTTAAAATGGGCACAGCCAAGAGGCATCCATCAGATGAAATTCACCTTCTAAAAGGGCGTCTTACGACTTGCGATCAAAAAAATCCCCACTATCATTTTCAGCTCTCAAAGGGAGTTATAATTCCGGAAAAAAGAATTGCAACAGGACCAATGAACCTTTGGATTAATGGAATTCCGACACCCTTTGGTCTTCCATTTTCTTTAATTCCGAATCAAAAAGAACGCACCCACGGTATTTTATTCCCTGAGTTGGTCCCAGGATCTGCATTTGGCTTTGGTTTTCAAAATCTAGGGTATTACATACCAATAAATGAGCGTTTTCAGACCTCTGTTTATGCCAACCTCTACAGCCGAGGGAGTTGGGGCTTGCGAAATGATCTTGATTACGCAAAACGATACGCATATTCGGGGAAACTATCTTTAGGATTCCAGCAATATAAGACCGGTTTTCCTTCAGATGAGACGAGTAATAAAGCAACTATTTTTTGGTCCCATAGAAAGGCTCGAAAGTCTAACCCTAATTGGTCTTTTTCTTCGAATGTTAATTTTATATCTGACAATGAAACCAAAAACAATTTAGACCCAATCAATCCAACTTATTTTAACAATTCATTTAATTCGGATATCAATCTAAACCGAAGTTTTCCAGGTAAGCCTTTAAATATGGGGATGAAGATTTCATTAAGACAAAACTCTTTAGCAAAATCAATTTCACTCGTAAGTCCTATTTTTACTGCAAATATGACGCGGGTATTCCCCTTTAAAAGATTTATCAAGCGTTCAAATAAGGAGTGGAAAAAAATCATAGAACGTGTAGGATTCGCGTACAATTTTGATGGACAAAACAAGTCTAATTTTTCTGATTCTTTGCTTACACAAGGGAGTTTCAATCGTATTGGGCAGCAATTTCGTTATGGAGCAAAGCAATCTATGAGTATTCAGACTACGGGTGGGTTCTTTAAAAATATTTTGAAATTAACACCTAGCGCAAATTATGCGACAAAGCTAAATTTTCAGAGAATAGAGAAGTCCTATGATTTGATTAACAATACCACCGCAGTTGATACTATTGAGGCTGCGGATTTCGCACATGAGTTTAATTTAAATATCAGTGCGACGACAATGCTTTATTCATACTATAATTTCGTTGGTAAAAAACAAGCCAAAATGCGTCACATTATGACACCGAAATTAAGTTACCGTTACGTCCCACGAATTAATCCACTTATAACGGGTGGCTTCGGAGTAGATCAGGCAATATTGAGTTATTCAGAGTATGAAAGGAGTCTTTACTCTGTTGGGAATTCAGTAGAGTCCTCTTTTTTAAATTTCGCATTAAATAATACTTTTGAGTTAAAATTAAAGTCTGATAAGGATTCAGTAACTGGGTTTAAAAAAATAAGGATTATTGACCAATTATCATTTTCTGGTAACTATGATTTTTTGAAGGACTCAATGAACCTATCAAATATTAGAATGAATATGCGTTTCAGTCCTAGAACTTGGCTAAATGTGGTTACTAATGCTACTTTCAGTCCTTATTCATGGGATAGTCTGAATGGTCGAGTAACCTCTGATTATGCCTTTCAAAATAACCAAGGTTTAGGGCGGTTTTTAACGGTTAATTTTTCAACAACAATGGTTTTCGCCCCTAAAAAAGATAGAGAAAAAATTAAAGATGAAACCGCGAAATTGAATGATGAATGGAACGCGGACTATAATTATTTCGCGTTGCATCCTGAGTATATGGTATTCTTTGATATTCCATGGAAAATGAATGTCTCACACATCTACAGTATTCGTGCAAATCAAAATGTCACAGAAAGTAACCCGGATCCATATACATTTGTGCAATCTCTAAGTGTTCGCGGTGATTTGAGTTTTACCAAGCGCTGGAATTTATCAGGTAATTTGAATTTTAATGTTGTAGATCGGAAGCTTTCAAATGCGAACTTTTCCTTAAATAGGAACATGCATTGTTGGGCCTTGTCTATATATTGGACACCTGTTGGCGGGAATAAGAGTTTTTTAGTCAGTATAAGAAATACATCATCTATTTTTCAAGATGCGAAAATTGAGTTCCGTAAACCGCCTGCCTTCTTGTAGTAGGCTTTTAGTGTTTTATTTATTGCTTATTGGAATCCAGATTTCTTCTTCTGAATTAAAACCAGTTTTACTGTAATGTAACCCTAAAACCTCGAAGTGAGGACGCGATTCGATTACGTAATTGGAATTCGGTAGCCATTCAGAATAAATGTATTGAAAAATAGCTGGGTCTGCGCTAGGTCCTTTGTAATTAAAAACAGTATAAGCTCCAGATTCAAGCAAAAGAGAGTCAAGGCCATTTGGGATACTTTGCAAACTATCAACTTCGACTGCAGCCCACTTTTCAAATATATTATTGGGGTTGAAGTTTTGGTGGTATGGATGCGGGTATATTTGAAGCGATATTCTAGCGTCCGATAATTTATTTTGAATTTCTTTTATTCTTGGTCCAAATTTTCCCCAAAGTTGAGCTGTTTTGTTATCAGATAGACTCATTTGAAGGTGATGACCGAAAAGTTTTTTTTTAGTTGAGGTAACAATCCTAGGTGTCCTATTTAAAATTATCTTTTGTTAGCCTCTTTAAGCGTTGTAATTATTTGTTTTCTGTTCTGCAATTTTCTGTTAATATCGATTTGAATATCAGTTTTAAATGGTGCAGTGCTTGACAAGATTATGATTTCATTATTTGGTCCGGAAAAATAGTTAAGGTATTGCGTTCCGAGAAAAACGAAGTAATCGAAGCTTAATAAAAGTGTCCCATGTTCTTTCTCTTTGTATTCGTCTGGTCGAAAACGAATTTTTTCTCCATTTTGGCTGATTTGATTCACAATACCAAGTAGCTGTGCATTTCCAAGGTGGTTGAGTTGATAATATGCATTGAAAGGTGTTTTTCGTGCACTTAACTTCCCATTATTTAAAAAATAAATAGCATCTGAAAGACCAAGTACATCCTGACCTTCATGTGAAACAAGAATAATAGTCAGATTTTCTTCTTCTCTTAAACTTAAAATGTATCTAAAAAGTAGTGCTCGAAGCTGCGAATCCAGATTTGAGAATGGTTCATCGAGTAATAAAACCTTAGGCTTTAAAGCAATTGCTCTGGCAATCGAAAGTCTTTGCTGTTCTCCTCCTGATGTTTCATTAGCCTTTACATCTCTAATATCATTGAGTTTTAATAGCTTTAGTAGTGCTTCAACACGTCTGATTTTGCTTTTTTCAGGTAATGACATAGCAGACTCTCTTATGTTTTCTTCTACTGTATGGTAAGGGTCTAAATTGTAATCTTGTGACACGAGTTTAATTTCATCGTAACCTGGAACCAATAATCTTTCAGGATTGGGTAGTGTATCATTATCCAGTAAAATGGTACCTTGCTGAGGCCCAAGTTGTCCAGATATTACATTTAATAATGTTGATTTACCTGCACCAGACCTGCCAACTAAGCCGATGATTTGCCCTCTTTTTGCAGAGAAGCTGATTTCGTTTAGAATAGGGCGGTCAAATTTAACAGATATGTTTTTGATTTCAAGCATAATTAAGCATTTGGAGGCTCTTTATCACTAATTATATTTTCTTTAAAAGAGGTAGGTAATAAATCTGGAAAAATTTTGATAACCAACGGTAATAGAATTGCACCTCCCGGTAAAAGAAAAATTGCAAGAGAGGGCACAGATTTTAAAATATCATAAAATTGAGATTTAAATTGGTCTTTTTCCTCTGGACGAAGTTCTCGTAACGCAGATTTAGCAAGTAGGTCCATGAGCTCCTTACTTTCTTTGATCTCGCTGAATAATTTTTCTTTATTTCTGCCTAAAATTAGAGACCATTTTTTTTGCAATGCTTTGAGTAGTATGCCCGATGACTTTTCTTCATTCAAAATAGCAAGTGAAGCCTTGTTTTTAAAGACGAACGTTCGGCCAACCAGAAATGCCTCATCAATTTCAACTGATTTTAGGAGAAGAGCCTTGCCATTTTTTTTAAGATTTCGCTCTTCGTTCGGGTGAACAGTATGGGTCCCACATGTGACAAAAATGCATAATTCAAAGATAAATTTATTATCAAGATCATTTTCTTTAAGAACATGATTTAAATTGAGTTCCGCCTCCTTATTAATCCATGATCTTACAATATTTTTTTGCTTTTGGTTTAGATGACTTGACGACAGAATATAGTAAAGAAGTCTTTTTTCTTTATTTTCGATTTTCCCATCACCGAAAGCAGCTTTCGTGAGGTAGAATAGGAGTTTCAATACGAAGTCATCATAGCGATTTACGAGATCAAGCTGATTGTCTTTTAAAAATGCGGAATAAAGCAAGACGTCAATGAAAACGAGACCATTTGCACTTTGATTTAACCAATAATTTCCCTCGGTAATATTCGATCTGATCTTTACACGTTCTGACAATATTTTTTCTAGTTTGAGCCCTAATTTTTTATCAAAGTCAAATTCCCACGGTGATATTTTGGTTTGGAATTTGTCGTAAAACTTGTTGAGGGATTCAAGAAAATCATCATAGTTTTCGATTTGTTCTTTCGAGTGATTTTGGAAAACAAAGAATAGGTTTTCAAATAGTAGAAGTTTAAGCTTTTCTTCCTTGGTTAGGTGTGCAACAAATTTTTGACTAGTATACAAGTTCGAAAGTGCCGTGCCATATAAAATTCCTGTTTTGTTAAAGATGTAATGCAATGCATCTTCAAAGGAGTTAGATTTAAATTTAAAGCCTATTTTAAGTAGACCTTGCTCATGAAGATGAAAGAAATATCGAATCCAATTTTTCGACCCTGTTGAAATTCTGTTTTTATCTAATTGCATAGCGTAAGGCAAGACCTCCTCCCCAATTGAAACGAACCTCAGGCATTATGAAAATTATTGGACCCGTATTGATTGAGCAATTTATTGGTAAATCTTCAAAGGTGTATTCAAGACCGATTGTGCTATTTATACCAATATGAATATTTGACCACCCATCGTCATTTGTAGTAAATCCTATTAATCCACCTCCTCCATAGTACCAAGAGAATTGCGTCTCTAAATTATTTTGAATTTCATAATCGGCGATTATAAAAGCCCCATTCCCGAATTTTTGTCTTGATAATGGCCCAAATGAGGCCTCTATTGCTGTCGTTTCTGTTAAGAAATGCTTAGCATTGAGGCTACCGAATCCCGGATAACCTCCTTTTATTCCAAATGCAGTTTTGTATTCTTGACCAAATGATAAAAGTCCAAAAACAGCAAATAAAACGGTGCAATAATATTTCATAAGATAAATTTATATTTTACTAGCCAAAGTGAAAACTTTTGTTTGAATAAAGAATACACTTGCATCTTTTGAAAAATTTCCTTCCGAAAATTCTTCTTTGATTATGGGCCAAACAAACGAACCCACCAAAAGCAAAATAAAGGCTGCTGTGCGCGGCACGTTCGATTCTATTCAAATATATTAATTTTACAATCAAGGTTAAGGATTCAATTAAAGAATTAACAGAGATATGAAAATAGCAGTGGTTGGCGTAACCGGTATGGTTGGAAAAGTAATGTTGCAAGTAATGAAGGAAGAAAGTATGCACATAACGCAACTAATTCCAGTTGCCTCGGAAAAATCTATTGGTTCTACTATTTCATTCGAGGGGAATAATTTTGAGATTGTAGGTTTAAATACGGCCATCGAAATGTGTCCTGATATTGCCATATTTTCGGCAGGGGGTTCAGTTTCTGGGGAATGGGCGCCTAAATTCGCCTCGAGAGGAACGATTGTAATAGATAACTCGTCGTTTTGGCGAATGGATCCGTCAAAAAAGTTGATTGTTCCTGAGGTTAATGGTCATCTTCTTTCTGCTTCAGATAAAATCATTCCAAATCCTAACTGCAGTACAATACAACTTGTAATGGTACTGAAGCCCTTGCACGATAGATTTAAAATCAAAAGGGTTGTAGTTTCCACATACCAATCTATTTCCGGCACAGGTGTTAAAGCTGTTCAGCAAATGGAGGATGAGCGCAATTTTATCGAAGGTGCTAAAGTATATCCTTATGTCATTGATAAAAACTGTATTCCTCAATGTGATGTTTTTTTGGAAAATGATTATACAAAGGAGGAAATGAAGCTCACCAATGAAACCAAAAAAATTATAGATTCAGATATTCAAGTTACGGCCACAGCGGTTCGTATTCCAGTTATTGGAGGTCACTCCGAGTCCGTAAATATAGAATTTGAGAATGAATACGAAATAAATGAGGTTAAGAATCTTCTAAATGAAATGTCGGGTGTTACACTTCATGATGAGCCAATTGCGCTCAAGTATCCTATGCCAATTTCGGTACATGGCAAAAATGATGTTTTTGTTGGCCGGATAAGAAGAGATGAATCACAGCCAAAATCATTAAACCTTTGGATTGTTGCGGATAATTTGCGAAAAGGAGCAGCAACAAATGCTGTACAGATTGCTAAATTGATGACCGTTTATGTCAACAACTAATGTCCTTTTTTTAAGTCATATAGTTCTGTTTATTAAACTGTTGTGTTTTTCATTGATCCTTTATAATATTCGATTTATGATGTATTGAACTTGGAATCCCTCATGGAATGTCACATCTTTGTTTTTTGAATGCTTATAAATTGTTACCCTGTCTTATGAAATATTTTTTAATTCTTGTTTTATGTTTGATATCATTGGTGTCAAACACGCAAGAAAACCCATGGTTAAATAATCAGACAAACCCTTGGGGGAATGATACAACTAAAAATATTCCGTCGAATGAAGAATCGGCAAACGTGCGATTAAACCCATGGCTTTCAAATACCGATCGTATATCTGGTAACACCCTAAATAATGCTCAGCTGATTTTTCAAATGTCTGCAAAGGAATATGGTTTGGCAAATTATAAAGACCCAATAAAAGTAGTATCTAAAGCCTTGTTCGTTGGAGTACCTGTTATTGGTTTACTTGCCATCCCTGTTGCCTCTTTAAGTGTCGTGATTACTAATACTACATCAACCAAACGAATTAGATTAAGAGAACAAGCGGTAATTGATGAGTATTTTAATTTACACCAGGAAATAGAAAGTGCGCAAAAACAAAATGTAGAAGCTTCTTTACGCGCTGGGATGAAAAAAAAACGATATTACAATTTAGCGAAAGGAATTGGTATTGGTCTCGCTGGTCAAATAGCATTTTGGGTTAGTTTAGATTTATTTTAATGCGCTATGCTATTTTTTTATATTCTTCCATTAGGATATCGTATGCGTCCTTTTTTGCATATCTCGAACGCATCCAAGCATAAAAAATAATTAAACGAGGATCACGAAAAACACGGTCTTTTTTCAGTTTTATTTTTTCTTCAAAACTTGATAGTTCCTCTTGATTTACGACTTGTGGGTTTTTTATATAGTTTTTAAATAAACTAATAAATGGTTCTACCATTCGATACTGTTCTGTTTTGAGCATGTCACCGTGCTTTTTTTCAAGGCTGTTAATAATCCTTAAGCTCAATTCAGCATTGCCCAGTGAGGTTTGGACAATAGCCAAAATCATATCTTTTCTTACCAGCCATTCTCTGCCCATGTTTTTTTGATAGTAATTATCAGACTCAGACATGAAATTTAGAATTTTAATCGCCTTCGAGTAGTCTCCAACCGTAATCAAATAACCCGAAAGATTTAAGGAAAGGTTAAGGTATTCCTTCATGGATATTTTGTTTTGCTCTCGTTCAAGAAACTCTTCCGAGGAGGCAATTGCCTCATTGATTTTTAATTGAAAAACTTGAATGAAGCTTTTGATTGCCATATGTTTTCCTTGAAAATTTAGCTTTACAAGCTCACTTTGGGACATTAATCTAGATAGCGTCTCAAGATGCTCCTCTGATTTTTTAAAATTCCGAGTATTCAAGAACGTGTAGGACATTATATATTCAATCTGGGCGAATGTATTAATATCACTTGAGTTTTCGAAGGCTTCTTTTGAAAACTCATCGTAGTACTTTTGAACAACTTCGGCAAAAATCTTAAACCGTCGATTAATGATATAGGCGGCTCTTATTATTTCAATAACTTTTAGGTGAATTATTGGGTTATTGTATTCTGTTTTAAGGTTTTTGTATCGGTTTAAGGCATTTCTAATTATATGAGTTGGAGAATCCACACTTCCTCCGGCAATCTTCAATTTAAGGTCATTTTTTATTTCGATGAAATAAAGCTGGAATTCGTCTAGCTTGGATTGTTTTGCTTGAAGATCAAGCATCTTGGTTTTGATACTTGGGAAAAGCTCCTGATTAAAATAGGGAAGTATTGATAGTTTTAAGCGCTGGATTTTTAAATTGAGCTCAATGTTATTTACTTTTTCAGCATTTTTTTCTTCTTTATTGAGAAGGTCCCAAGCGGCCTCAAATTTATTTCGCTCGATAAAATAAGATACAAGAAGCACCATGCCATCTCTTTTGTTTTCCTTTTGTTCTTCAATTGATTTTTTGAGAATCACAAAATTAGTAAGCGCTTTACTTATTCTCTTTCTAATTGCATGGTAGTTTTGATCACCTTTTAGCTCGTTTTTTGATTTGCCGGTGTTATTATATAAGGTAAAGAGATCACGAAAGATTTTGACGTCTTTACGAATAGCTCCCGGCCTTTTCCGAGACAAGAATTGTTCAAATTCTTTTTTATCAGCATCTGATAAGGTCAGAATAATCTCTTTGATTAAATCCATCTTCTATTAATAGTTTTGAATGTATATAAATATAACTGAAATATCCGTATCTTAAATATACGTAAATACGTAACTTAATTAATTGTATTTTAGTTATTTAAATACAATTTAAGAATTGTTTTAATATCCTTTAAAATGTCTTTTTAAAGTGAATGTTCGGATTTGAGTGTTTATATTTGTTTCAAAATTTAAAATATATACAATGAAAAAGTCCCTATTACTATTCTTGATCATTTCCTTTTCAGCGAGTGTTTTTGCGCAAGGGAACCCCTCTATTGCTGTTGCCAATCCGAATATTGGTGGCCTATATGCAACTCCAGACATGTGTGCAAAAATGATTCGTTTAGAGCTTTCTAAATTGAACAAGTATTCCGTATATGACGTCTTTGATATGCAAGAAGTTTATGACGAAGATGCATCTTATAAAACATGCCTTAGTAAAACATGTCTTGTTGAATTCGGTAATAAATTAGGAGTGGACTACATGATCACAGGTAGTTACGACCTACTCGGGAACAAAATCGCAATCTCGCTTAAAATGATTGACGTAAAAAACAACCAGGTTTATAAATCAGGTTTAAAAGAATTTACAAATCAAGAAAAAGAGCTTCAAAGAATGACTGAGGTATTGTTAAAAGAAATGCTCGATATTCCTGCTGGAAAAGAGCTTGTTGAGCAGTTAAGGTTTGATAATGATATTATTACCAAATCAAATGTCGGAAAAGTTAGCAATTCAGGCCCTAGAGTGGGGGTGGGTATATTGACAGGTTCATTTTATGAATTCGCAAATCGCTCATCCAATCAAGGTGGTCTTGATATTTTTCCGGCAGTTTCGATGATAGGTTATCAGCTAGAGGCCCAGTATGTGGGGACAAATAATTTTTCTGCTTTGGCTGAATTTATCTTAAATGTTTCTGGTTTAGAGCAAGGTCAATTCCTTCCAACTTTATCTATTTTAAATGGTTTCCGTTTTGGTGATGCAGGTTGGGAATTTGCATTTGGTCCTGGTTTTACCTTGAGTAAAACGTCTAGAGGCTTTTTTGATTCGGGCAATGATATCGGTGGTTATTTTGGTGAAAGAAATACTTATATAACCTTAGACGAATGGAATTCTGTATATGTTCCATCAGGATATACGCAAAACGAATATGAGAACTATGGTTACGAGATGGGCACACATATGGACACTCGAGGCAACGTCAAGCTCTCAACAATGTTCTTGATGGCCTTCGGTCGTACATTCAAGGCAGGTGCATTGAATATTCCAGTCAATATTTTCTATTCATCTAGAAAAGGTGGTGGTATTGCTGGTGTAAATGTTGGCTTCAATGTAACAAAAAGCAAGACTACAATTAAAACTGGATTATAATTCAATATCTAATTTAAATAGCTCTCAAACCTAACTATTTATTTAAAATTCTACATCTTTGTGCCTTTAAATGCATTTTTGTAGATAAATATGAAAGTTTTAGTTACAGGTCCCGATGGCTTATTGGGTAGTAATTTAGTGCGAGAGCTGATTTTTCGTGATTATAAGGTCTTTGCCTTTGTTGAGAAAAATAAGGAGTCTAAAACAATTTCCGAGTTGGATCTTGAAATGATTCAAGGTAATATTCTTGAACAAAGTGATGTCCTTTCCGCAACTGAAGGTATGGATATTGTTATTCATTGTGCGGCAATGACAAATATGTATCCTCCCAGAATGGAGATGGTGAACAAGGTAAACATCCAAGGAACTGAAAATATAATCACAGCTGCCCAAAAAAAAGGGGTTAAACGTTTTATCTATGTTGGTACTGCAAATTCTTTTCGTTCCGGAAATAAAGAAAACCCTGGTAATGAACTGAATGAATATGCAGCTAGCCATTATGGCTTAGATTACATGGATTCAAAATATAAAGCACAATTACTCGTATTAGATAAAGTGAAAAATGAAGGATTAGATGCCTTAGTTGTTAATCCAACATTTATGATTGGCCCATACGATTCAAGACCTTCTTCAGGCGAAATGATTCGTGGTGTATACAATAAAAAAGTACCAGGATATCCAACCGGAGGTAAGAATTACGTTTCAGTAAAAGACGTTTCAGTAGCGATTACAAATGCTATTACAAAAGGGAAAAAAGGAAACTGCTATATTTTGGGAAATGAAAATTTAACCTATAAGCAGGCTTTCGATAAAATTGCAAGTTGTACAAACGGAACAGCGCCAAAATTAAAGTTTTCAAAATCGCTAATTCGAACCTATGGAAAGGGGGCTTCTATTTTTGCTAAAATATTTAATTTGAATCCTAAAATAACGCATGAACTTGCCATTTTAGCTTCAGAAACCCATTATTACTCATCTCAGAAGGCCGTAAGTGAACTAGAAATGCCTCAAACACCAATTGAAGATGCAATTCATGAATGTTATAATTGGTTTATTGAAAACGATTATTTAACTGTAAAAAAGTCCTAAATGTTTCAATCTTTAGATGTCGACTTGTCTTGGAAAGTTGGTGATTTGGTTTCCTTTTTGCCTATCATTTTGGCACTCATTTTTTTTATTTTGTATTGGTTTACCGCAGCTTCTCCCAGAGTCAAATCCTATTTTTTCGACAAGTACACTTTTGACGAGGCCTCATTCAGACATATATTTTTTACAAAAATATTTGGGTTTTTAAGTATGGGGGTATTTCCAATAATTATATGTCTAATTTTTCTCAAAGGTTTTTCCCTCTCTGACTATGGCTTGGTTTATATTGAGCAAACCACAATCTATTCAATCCTATGGACCTTGGGCTTATCTATATTGATTATACCATTAGTGCATTTTAGTGCAAGGAAGCCTAAGAATTTGGCGAATTACCCGCAAATAAGAGCAAAAATATGGACAAGAAAAATGGTGTACATGAATGCGCTCGGTTGGTTCTTATATCTCTTTGGTTATGAATTCCTTTTTAGAGGAGTGCTTCTTTTTCCATTAATAGAGCCATTAGGTGTCTGGCCGGCGATTGCGGTCAATATAGCTTTATACTCGGCGACACACATTCCAAAAGGTCTAGATGAAACAATTGGTGCAATCCCACTAGGACTAGTATTATGTCTTTTGACCTTATCATCAGGGACAATTTGGATCGCATTTTTTGTTCACGTTGCAATGGCTTGGACAAATACATTTACAGCGCTGCGTTTTAATCCTGATACAAATTATATAAAATCATGAACGGAAAAGTAGCCGTTATAACAGGTTCTAGCCGCGGTATTGGTAAAGGTATCGCGCGAGAATTTTTGACCTCCGGTACCAAAGTCATATTGAATGGAAGAAATGAGGAGCGTTTGCAAGCAACCGAATCTGATTTAAAAAACATCTCGAGTCAGGTACATTATTTTTGTTGTGATGTCACGAGTTCAGAAGGGGCGAAGCAGTTAATTGATTTTGCAATTCAAACGTATGGACGTCTCGATATTTTGGTCAACAACGTCGGTGTCTCGAGTAGAGGGAATGTTGTGGACTGTGAGCCTGAGGTCTTTGAGCGTGTTATGAATAGTAATTTTATGGGTAGTGTAAAACCAACCATCTATGCTTTAGAATATTTAAAGGAGACCAAAGGCAGTTTGGTCTTTATTTCAAGTGTAGCAGGTATACGCGGTCTACCGGGATTGGCTCCTTATTGTGCATCTAAAATGGCGCTGAGGTCTTTTGCAGAATCTATTCGGATAGAAGAGTCTAGTTCTGGAATTCACGTTGGACTAATATATGTTGGGATTACGCAAATCGAACACAATAAAGAATCCATATCCGCCGATGGCTCGCCAATTGTTTTAGATGATCGTTCGGGTAAGAAAGCACAATCTATTTCTTACGTCTCAAAAAAGGTATTACAAAACATTCAAAGAAGGCGATTCATCACGACGCTCTCTTTTGTTGGTGTACTCAATGCATTTCTTCAACCAAGACTTCCGATGCTTGTTGAACGTTTAATTATTCGTTCAAGCAAAAAGTTTAAAGAGAAAAGTAAGTGAGAATAGGGAGTGATTTTGAAAAAATTGAATTCAATTTTTGTGGTTTTGACCTACTAGAACCAAATAGCTTAATTGGCAATACTATTCTTTTTATTTCAGCTTTAATAATCAGTAGAAAAGTTCAAAAGCTGTCAATAGAAACTCCTTTTTTTAATTTTTGGCGTGTATTTTTTATTGCTTTTGGTTGTAGCTTTTTTATTGGAGGTTTAGGTCACGGTTTTTATAATTATTGGGGTGTAGTAGGGAAGTATCCTGGTTGGATCGCATCAATCATATCACTTTACTTTATGGAGCGGGCGATGTTAAGTTTGCTCGAGCATCCTCGTCGTTCTGTTTTTGTATTCTTATCGAAAATAAAGCTTTTGATTTTTTTAGTCTTGGAGCTCACGATTTTTACTTTTCTTGATTTAAAAGGAAATCCTCAACTGGGCCTGTTAATCCCTTCAATTGCTTCAGCTTTTGGATTTCTGACCTGTTTGGGGTATTTGGGTTGGCGCTATACGCATGAGATCAATAGTTCATTTCGCTATTTTTATTGGAGTGTTGTGGTGTTAATTCCTAGCGCAGTCCTTCAAGGCATGAAAATAAGCATCGCACCATGGCTTGACCGTAGTGATTTATCACATCTCCTTTTATTGGTGGTAATATTACTGCATTGGAATGGAGTACGCGGATATGCGAAATCTAGCTTAATTCAATAGGATATTAAAAATCTTTTTTAAATATACTAATCATTTGTAGATAAGACTATTATGTGCTTTTTAAAGACTTTTTTGTGTCCCTTTAAAAGGTAATCAGTGTATTTTTAAAGGCACACATAATTTACTTTTACTGAATCAATTTTAATATTATGAAAAAACTGATTTTATTATTTTTATTTCCCTTTTTCCTCAATGCTCAGAATTTGTATGTCGAGTCTAATTTTGGTATTGCAAATATAGATGGATTAGGTGTTTTTCCAGGTGCATCGGTCTTGTTTGGTAAAAGGTTTGAAAAGTCGGAAAGTCAATTTCTATTAGATATGGAAATCGGCCTAGCTTTTCCGTCTATAGTAACTGCAAAAATTGGAGGAGGTGTTTTTGTGAATAAGGAAAAAAAATCAGCGGTTGTTTTTGGAGTTAGACCATGGCCGTTTCACTTGTATTCTCAAATTAATTTCAATGAGGGTAAGCGGGGACAGTGGATATTTTCAGTCGAGGCTGGTGGAGCCTTGGTCGATATGTATGAAATTTCTTTGGAGTCCTTATTTATTGCAAATTTTGGATATCGCTGGAATATTGGAAAAAAATAAAATTAAACTATGAATAAACTGATTGTATTATTTTTATTCCCTTTTTTTAGTTGCTCAGCCACCAAGTAATTATATAAAATTGAGCTTTTCAAACCCCGTCATACAGCAATTAAGATACGAAAGACCCGTCCAACAAGATAAAAGTGTATTAATCAATTTAAGAGCAAGTCTTCACGATTTTTCAGATAATTTTGGTTTTCCAAAGGGAGAATCATATGCTCTAACTATTGGATTTAGAAATTATCTGCACCCCACTAAGACCTTGAATGCTTTTTATATTGAAGGGGAGTTAGGTGCTGGATTAACCAACACTAGTGCAAGTAGATATCTTGGCACAGAGGAAGTGTTATTCGGTTTTTCTGTAGTAGATGTGCCTATCTATGCTAGAGGAAGCGCAGAGGTAATTGTAGGTCATTTTGGTATTAATTTAGGGTATCAAAAAAGATGGAACGCCTTTTCTTTAGATTTCGGATTAGGTATGCAATACAATACACCGCTTGAAGGTGAACAATATATCCCTTTGAGTGATGGCTCAAATGTTCCATTCCCAGCTTATATAAAGGGCTTTACCCCAAAGGCATACTTTGGGATCGGTTTTGCTTTTTGATATGGTGGAACAAAGAAAATGAATAAGTAATTATTCGAATTAATTCTATTTTAAAATAATGTCAATTTCTTCTGCCAATTCATAATCTTTCGGCGTAATGGAGTTTTTATCATGGGTATAAATCTCAATGCTTAGGAATTTGTAGCTGTAGATCCTTAAGTCAGGGTGATGGTTCATAGATTCTGCGATGACTGCAATTTTATTGAATAATGCCACGGCTTCCTGAAAGTCTTGGCATTTTACATTTCTTACGAGTTTTCCATCTATTTCTTCCCAATTCATGATATGAAAATAAAGTTTATTCACCTTTCCACGTCGTGTTATTAAAAAATAATTACTTTTGCGTCGTCTCTAAGGGGTGCCGAAAGGCTGAGATTATACCCATTGAACCTGATTAGGATAATGCCTGCGCAGGGAAGATGACCGAGCTAATTAATTATTTATAACCAATAAGAATTAGCCCCTTGTTCTTGTTTAATTTTTTTAAAAATGAAAACAAGAGTTTTTTTAACATTATCTTTTTCTTTCTTTATTCTTTTGGGGTTTTCTCAAAAAACACTTTCCGGAATTGTGAAATCTGAGGATGGTATTGTTATTCCTTATGCTAAAATTCGGGTGGATCAATCGCAGAAAGGAACCATCAGTGATGTAGAGGGGAAGTTCAAAATTGAGAACATTGCTTCTGCTTCAAAGCAGATTATTGTGACCGCTTTGGGTTACGCCGAGCAAGAAATTTCAATCGAAGGCAATACAATTAATATAGAGGTGCAGCTGTTCAAGCAGGTGCAAAATTTAGAAACTGTCCAGGTAGATGCAACAAGACCTCAAATCATTCCTTCTTCAGCTACACAAATTGATAAGGAAGAAGATTTGCAAGGCAAAAACTTTGGACAAGACCTTCCGATTTTACTGAATACAATGCCTTCTGTTGTGACAACATCAGATGCAGGTGCGGGAATCGGATATACGGGAATGAGAATCCGAGGAGTTGATGCGGAACGCATCAATGTGACCATCAACGGAATCCCTGTAAACGATCCTGAATCCCACGGTGTGTGGTGGGTGAATATGCCAGATCTAGTTGGTTCGGTTGATAATATTCAGGTACAGCGTGGTGTGGGTAATTCTTCAAACGGAGTTGCATCTTTTGGAGCTAGTGTTAATATCAAGACGGACAATATATCTGAGAAAGCTTATGGCACCATCGACAATGCTGTTGGAAGTTTCAATACCTGGAAAAGTTCAGTGCGTGCAGGTACAGGATTGATAGGTGGTAAATTTGCGATGGATGTTCGTTTATCAAGAGTATTGAGCGACGGATATATTGACAGGGCAAGTTCGAACCTCAAATCTTTTTATTTGTCTGGTTCTTACGTTGGAAAAAAATCATTGATCAAGGCTGTTGCTTTTAGTGGTAAAGAACGCACTTACCAATCGTGGTACGGAACTCCTGAAAGTGTCATCAAAGGAGATGCTGATGAGATGAATGCCTATGCAGATAGAAATTATCTTTCAGATGTAGAACGCGCAAATTTATTGGAGTCAGGAAGGTCATATAACTATTATACCTATCAAGATGAAGTTGACAATTACCAGCAGGACAATTACCAGCTTCACTTTATGCATACATTTTCACCAAAAACGACCCTTAACGTTGCCGGTCATTACACAAAAGGTAGAGGGTACTACGAGCAATATAAGTTTGGTGAAAATCTTTCGGAGTATGGTCTGAGTGATGTGATTGTTGGAGGAGACACTGTGACAAGTACGGATTTAATTCGTCGCCGCTGGTTAGATAACGATTTTATAGGTGGTGTATATTCGCTATCTCATACCGTAAATTCAACTTTAAGCCTTCAGCTCGGTGGAGCCGGTAATACATATATAGGGTCACATTTTGGTGAGCTAGTCTGGGCAAGATATGCATCTGAAAGTGAGATTTATGATCGTTATTATGACAACAATGCCCAGAAATCAGAATTAAGCTCATACCTCAAGGCGGATTATGTTAAAGACAATTGGAGTCTATATGCAGATGTTCAGTACCGCTATGTTGACTATAATTTCGGTGGTTTTGATGATGTTTCTGGAAACCTGATTGATTTAGACCAAAAAGAGGTTTACGCTTTTATTAATCCTAAAGTAGGAGGTTCTTTCGCTTTTGATGCAAATAATCGATTGTTCCTTAGTGCTGGAATTGGAAATAGAGAGCCTGTTCGTAAGGATTTCAGAGAAAGCTCTAAGCAAAGCCGTCCAGAGCATGAGACTTTAACAGATTTGGAGCTAGGGCATTCTTTTGAGGCTTCCAAGCTTCAAGTGCGCACCAATATTTATTTTATGTATTACGAAAACCAACTGATTAATACAGGTAAAATAAATGACGTGGGTGCTTACACAAGAATCAATGTAGACTACAGTCACAGACTCGGAATTGAGCTAGCGGCAATATTACGCCCATTCGATGAATTAGATGTCCATGCAGGATTTACATACAGTGAAAATAAGATTGCTTCTTTTACTGAATACGTTGATAATTTTGACAATTTTGACGAGAATGGAAATATGATTCAAGATGTTATAAGTCATACTGATACAGACATGGCTTTTTCACCAAACGTTATTGGTAACGCAGGATTTACTTACAGACCTTTAGATGGCCTTTCCTTAAACTGGATGACAAAATATGTAGGTGATCAATTCCTAGACAATACGTCAAATCAGGATCGAAAAATTGATGCCTTTACGTATTCAAATGTGAGTTTGAATTACACCATTGAGGACCTTGTTTTTAAGTCAATCACTTTGGGTATTCAGTGTAATAATATTTTGGATGCTAAGTATCAAAACAATGGCTATACATGGGGCTATATTGCAGGAGGTCAAAGAACAGTAGAGAATTTTTATTACCCCCAGGCAGGACGTAACTTTATGTTTAGGCTGTTAATTCAGATGTAGAGGAGACAATACAAATACCACAGTTACGCTTATAGATTGTACTATTTAAGAAATTGTACAAAACTTGTTAAGTTTGGAGTGCTTATATTTGGAATCCAAAAGAAATAAAACATAAAACGAAATGAAGCTTTTTAAATTATTAATACCTGTATTATTATTGTCATCCAATCTTGTTAAAGGTCAAGATTCCAAAATCGAAGAATCTAATAATAACGAGGATAATATTGAAATTAAAGTTAAAAAGCAATCTTACGAAGCGCATTGGGCAGGTTTTGATGTAGGTTCTGTTATCCTGATGAATTCAGATTTTGGAACTGATTTTACAAATGGATCATGGTTGGATGCTCCATGGTGGGAAAATGATATTGTAAATTCAACAACAATATCGATGAACCTTTTTGAATATAAGCTGCCGATATTTAAGCAATACCTCGGGCTTACCACAGGATTTGGTTACAGAAATACAAATATTGCATTCCGAGATAATTATCAGTTGGATTATGATGATCAAGATGTTTATGCAAATCAGATTGATTTGTCTTCAGAGCAGGAAGAGATTTCTGAAATCAAACAGAATTGGCTTGCAGTTCATTATTTGACCGTTCCTTTATTGTTAGAATTTGCTACAAAAGCCGAGGGAAAGAAAAGCTTTTATTTCAACGCAGGGGTTGTTGGTGGTGTTCGCGTAGGATCGAGAACAACTTTAAAGGGTAAATATGATAATGGTGATAGATTCACTAATGTTAGACGAGCTAAATACCAACTGAACCCATTCTTTTTGGATGCTTCATTTAGAATTGGGTATGGGGCTTTTGGATTATTTGGTTCTTATAGTTTGTATTCTATGTTTAATCGAGGCAAAACAGTAGATGTTCACCCATTGCGTGTAGGAGTTTCATGGAATTGGCATTTCAGTGGAAGTGATAAGGATTCCGAATCCAATGAATTTGAATTTGATTCATTCGGAGAAGAGGAAGAAATCGATTTATAGCACACTGAAAAGTAACCCTGCAAATACAGCACCAAGAATAGGTCCAATTACAGGGATCCAGGCATAGCTCCAATTTGATTGTGCTTTTGCTCCTCTAATGAGTGTGTATATAATTCTCGGGCCTAAATCTCTTGAAGGGTTTATAGCATAACCGGTCGTGCCGCCTAATGACATACCGATAGCCCACACCAAAATCCCCACAGGCAGTGCGTCTAAGGAGCCAATTCCATATTGCAGTGTGTCTATGCCATCCATTTGAAGCGCTGGCTTGACTAAGAATAAGATGCCGAATACTAAGAAGAAGGTGCCGTAGGCTTCACTTAAGATATTTCGAGGTGTGTTTTTTATTTTAGGCGCAGTACAAAAACAGCCGCGAAAGGTTAATTCATCTTGGGTTTCTTTGAATTGGTCGTAATACAATTGATAGTTTAAAAAACTACCAAGCATTGCACCTAATGTTTGTGCTGCGGCATATGTGGGCACCAAGGCCCAATCAAACTTACCAGCCATCGCTAATCCGATACTTACAGCAGGATTTAAATGAGCACCGCTTACATCTCCAGAAATAACGACGCCGAGGAAAACAGCAAACCCCCATGCCATTGTTATTAATATCCATTTAGGGTCTTTTCCTCCCTCCGTATTTTTTAAGGAAACATTAGATACAACTCCTGCTCCAAATACAATGAGTACGCAGGTTCCAATTAATTCTGCCAAAAAAGGTGTCATATAATATATTTTGAAGCCAAAGGTATAAATAAATCCAGCTGATTTGCGGTCCATTTATCATCCATTTTTAATACTGTTGCCATTATTTGTGCAACCTCAGGAGCGATTTTAAGGGTTTCAGTAGCATCTATAAATAGACATCTTGTTCTTCGAGCTAAAATATCCTCGAGTGTCATTGCCATTTCAATATTAATAGCATAAACGATCAGTGCCTCACAAATAAAAAACTTTTCAGAAAATGATTCTAAACTACCGAAGTTTCGTAATTTTTCTCTTTCGCTGCCATAAACATGAAGCGGATCGTTAAAGTCTGCATGTTCTTTAAATCCAAATAATTTTAAAGTTTCTGTTTTACTCGATCTAAAGTTTGTTTTTTCATCTTTTAATAAGTAATACATGGCCTCTTGTCCCATAAGTCGATAGGTTGTCCATTTTCCTCCGAGAACATGTAATACGCCATCTTGCGAGCGATGAAGCGTGTGATCTCTAGACAACTGGCTTGTACTCGAAGTTTTGTTTTTAGAAACCAAAGGGCGTAAACCGCTAAACATGCTCTTTATATCGGCTTTTTGAGGCTGTTTAGTAAGGTAGTTTTTTACATTGTTTAAAATGAAATTCAGATCCTCTTGTGGAACGATTTGGTCGATGTTTAGATTTACAGACTCTTCATCTGTTGTTCCAATTAATGTTTGTTGACGCCATGGAATAACAAAGAGGACTCTGCCATCATTGGTCTTGGGGATCATAATTGCACTTTCGGATTTAAGGAAAGAGCGGTCCAGAACAATATGTGTGCCTCGGCTTGCTCTAATCTTAAATTGATCACTGATAGATATCATAAAATTATTAGAAAAAACTCCAGTCGCATTGATTAGGTATCGTGAAATAACTAAATGTTCTTCTTCTTTTATTCGATCAAACCCAGTGATGTGAGTTGTTTTTTTGTTCGTTTTTTTTAGACTTAGAAATTCAAAATGATTCAACAAAGTACCTCCCTCTTTTTCTATTGTATGTGCAAGACTGATGGCGAATCGTGCGTCGTCAAATTGGCCATCCTTATATTGAACCCCTCCTTTCAGGCCAGTATTTTTTAGGGTTTTTAAATGTGCAATTGTTTTTTCCCTTCCTAACAACCTTGTACCTCCAAAACTCCATTTTCCTGATATTAAATCGTAGAATTTTAATCCAATTCCATATATCAAGAAATGAAACCAGCTATAAACAGGAATAATGAAGTTTATACTGCGCACCAGATGTGGTGCATTTTTTTTTAGGATGTAGCGTTCTTTAAGTGCTTTTTTAACGAGTCTAAATTCGAGATTTTTTAAATATCTTACACCTCCATGGATTAGTTTAGTGCTTTTTGATGAGGTGCCCTTGCTAAAGTCATGTTTTTCAATGAGTAGCACCTTCATTCCTCTTGTTACTGCATCTAATGCTGCCCCCAAACCTGTGGCTCCACCACCAATAACAACAAGATCCCATTTCTCCTGCTCTTCTAAAAGTCTAATGTTTTTATCTCGATTCACTACTTAGAATCTTTTGAATTCGGCTATTCCAGAGTGCGATTAAAGCGCTGTTCGTATCAGATGTCACAGGATCAAAGGTTTTTTCCTCTTCCCATAATTTTTTGATAGTATCTTTGTTTTTCCAGAAGCCGCAGCTGAGCCCCGCCATAAATGCAATACCTAATGCCGTCGTTTCTGTCGTCTTTGGTCGAATCACTTTAGTGTTCAATAGATCGGCTTGTATTTGCATGAGAAGATTGTTTTTACAGGCTCCACCATCTACTTTAAGATTGGTGAATTGGATACCTGAATCCTTTTGCATTTCTACTATTATTTCCATAGATCTGATCGCAATAGCCTCTAATGCCGCTCGTGCAATGTGTCCTTTTTTTGTTCCTCGAGTGAGTCCCATGATTCCTCCAGTAGCATTTGCATCCCAATATGGTGCGCCTAAACCTGTTAATGCTGGTATAAAAGTCACTCCACCATTGTCATTTACGCTAGTGGCCAGAGCTTCAATGTCTGAAGCGTTTTTTATAAGTTCTATTCCATCTCTAAGCCATTGAATTAGGGCCCCACCAATGAATACACTACCTTCAAGTGCGTACTCGACTTCACCATTCATTTGCCAAGCAATCGTTGTAAGCATTTTATTATTCGAAATCACCGGAGTTTTACCTGTATGCATCATGCAGAAACACCCTGTTCCATAGGTATTTTTTACATCTCCTGGACTAAAGCAAAGTTGTCCAAATAAGGCAGCTTGTTGGTCTCCTGCAATTGCATAGATTGGAATAGGTCGCTCCCAACCTTCTAATTGTGCTTCCGCTTCATTTGAAGCACTCTCAACAATTTGAGGTAGCATGTTTTCTGGAATGTCAAGAAGTGCAAGAAGTTCAGCATCCCAGCAGTTTTTGTGTATATCAAAAAGCATCGTTCTACTCGCATTACTCGGGTCAGTTATATGCTTTTTTCCACCACTTAGATTCCAGATAAGCCAAGTGTCAACCGTGCCAAAAAGAAGTTTTCCTTCTTTTGCTTTTTGTCGAGCACCCGCGATGTTTTCAAGAATCCAGTTTATTTTAGTTCCTGAAAAATAAGGATCGAGTAGTAAGCCCGTTTTTGAATTTACAAGTGGTTCATACCCTTTGCTCTTGAGTTCTGCGCAGAATTCACTTGTCCGTCGATCTTGCCAGACTATTGCATTGTATATGGGTTTTCCTGTTTCCTTATTCCAGACGATGGTAGTCTCTCTTTGATTCGTGATTCCAATGCCTATAATTTCATGTGTTGAAATGGTTTGTGCTTTGAGGACATTTTGAAGTGCTTCCTTTTGGCTAGACCATATCTCTAAGGGGTCATGCTCTACCCAACCTTCTTTTGGGAAATATTGCTTGAATTCATTTTGTGATTTTGCAATTTCATTACCGGATTTATCGAAGATTAAAGCCCGAGAGCTTGTTGTTCCCGCATCAATTGATAGAATGTACTGATTCATAGAATAAGTGCTTTATAAAAGGTTTCAAAAGTTACAAAAAATAGTTTTCAACACCGGGTAAGTGGGGCATTGATTTCTTTATCTTTATTCTTCAAAGTAATTTTCAATGTACCTCATTTTTGACACTGAAACAACGGGACTTCCAACGAAAGGCTATAAACAGCCGATTAGTGATGTTGAGAATTGGCCAAGAGTTATTCAATTGGCTTGGCAATTGCATGATGATGATGGTAGATTAGTTGAACATAAGGATTTCTTGATTCAACCCGAAGGGTTCGATATTCCTTATGGTTCTGAAAAAATTCACGGTATTTCTACAGAACTTGCGGATAAGGAAGGTATTCCTCTTTTAGAAGGATTGGATTTATTCAAAGAGGTAGTTGCAAAAGCTGATTTTTTAGTTGGTCATAATGTTAAATTTGATGTTAATGTTTTGGGTTGTGAATTTTTTAGATCCGAGCTGCCTACTGATTGGACTGAACAACCAATCTTAGATACTTGTACTGAAAAAACGGCAAACCTTTGTAAGTTAATCGGTGGACGAGGTGGACGATTCAAGTTGCCAACGCTCGCAGAGCTTCATGAACATCTTTTTGAGTCTCAGTTTAATGAAGCCCATAACGCTACAGCTGATGTTGAGGCAACCACGCGTTGTTTTTTGGAATTAATAAGACGAAAAGCTTTTATTGCGAATGAGCTAAAAAAGAAGGATGATTATTTCTTGAAATATCAAGAAGTTAATCCAACTCCTATCGCACTAATAGGTTTAAAACACTTAAATCTCAAAGGAGAGAGTGATAAACTAAGAAAAGCCGCAGAACAAGAACAGGCAACAATAAATAAAGATGGTGAGTCCATTGATTTAAAGAAGCTCAGCGATCTATCCTTTACCCATTTGCATAATCATTCTCAATATTCCATTTTGCAGTCCACAGCAAAGGTTTCTGGAATTATTGAAAAGGCGGTAGCTCAAGGTATGCGCGCAATCGCATTAACGGATTCTGGAAATATGATGGCAGCCTTCCATTTTGAAGCTGCAGCGAATAAAATAAATAAAAGTATTCGCGCTGAAAGGTTTGAGGCAGAGAAAGAGGGAACAGTTTTTAACAAAAAAGAGATATTACCAATTATAGGTTGTGAATTTAATGTTTGTCGCGATCGAAATGATAAATCTCAAAAAGATAATGGTAGCCGAATTGTGCTATTGGCAAAAAATAAGGATGGCTATCAAAACCTTATTAAGTTGGCTTCAATTGCTTACACTGAAGGCATGTATTATGTCCCAAGAATTGATAAAGAAATTATTCCTCAATACAAAGACAACTTAATTGCATTATCAGGAGGTATTCAAGGTGAAATATCGAATCTGCTCGTAAATGTAGGTGAAAAACAGGCTGAAGAGGCAATGAATTGGTGGCATGAAGAGTTCGGCAAAGATTTTTATGTTGAACTAACAAGACATGGTGCTGAGGTAGAAAGTAGATTGAACCCATCACTTATTCGTTTGGCTAGAAAACATGATGCTAAGCTTATTGCCACGAATAATTCCTATTATATCGAAAGAGAAGATTCCAATGCCCACGATGTATTGCTTTGTGTTAAAGATAATCAGCTTGTACAAACCCCAAAAGGTCGTGGTAGAGGTTTTCGTTATGGTCTTGAAAACGATGAGTACTATATAAAGTCTTCAGATCAAATGAAGAACTTGTTTAAGGATATCCCTGATGCTCTTCTTAATACGGAAGAGGTGGTGTCAAAATGTACGGGTTACCAATTGGCAAGAGATGTACTTCTTCCAGAATATGACATACCTAGTAAATTTATTTCTGCTGAAGATAAAAAAGATGGGGGTAAACGAGGAGAAAATGCCTTTTTGCGACATTTGGTATATGAAGGTGCGGAAAAGCGCTATGAAAATATCGACGCTGCACTAAAAAAAAGAATTGATTTTGAGTTGGCGACGATTGAAAATACAGGCTACCCCGGTTATTTTCTAATTGTTCAAGATTTTTGCAAGGCCGCGAGAGAAATGGATGTAAGTGTTGGGCCAGGTAGAGGTTCTGCTGCCGGTTCAGTTGTTGCATATTGTACTGGAATAACGAATATTGACCCTATTAAATATGACTTGCTTTTTGAGCGATTTTTAAATCCGGATCGTATATCTATGCCTGATATTGATATTGACTTTGATGATGAAGGACGGGGTAGGGTTATCAACTATGTAATTGAGAAATACGGTTCAAATCAGGTAGCACAAATCATTACTTACGGTACAATGGCAGCTAAATCATCTATTCGTGATACTGCACGTGTTATGGATTTACCTCTAAATGAAGCAGATATGCTCGCTAAGATGCTTCCTGACATATCATTAAATAAACTTTTTGATATGGAGGAAAGTCTCCTTATTGATAAGTTGAAAAATCAAGAAGAAGTTTCACGAGCAAGAGAACTTCGAAAATTAATTAAGCAGGATAATAAGGCAGCAGAAGTTCTTCGAAAGGCTAAGGAAATTGAGGGTTCTGTTCGAAATACTGGTATTCATGCCTGTGGTGTAATTATTACGCCTGATGATTTGACAAATTTTGTCCCTGTAGCAACAGCTAAGGATTCTGATCTTGTCTGCACGCAATATGATAACTCAGTAGCAGAAGATGCGGGCCTGTTAAAAATGGATTTTCTTGGTTTAAAAACCTTGACTCTTATTAAGGATGCGATTAAGTATATAAAGCAAACTAAAGGTATTGATATCGATCCTGATGAAATACCGATTGATGATAAAGCTACCTACGAATTGTTTCAGCGCGGTGAAACTATTGGTATTTTTCAATACGAATCCCCTGGGATGCAGAAATATCTGAAAGAACTTAAGCCCACTCAGTTTTTAGATTTAATTGCTATGAATGCCCTTTACCGTCCTGGTCCAATGGAATATATCCCTTCTTATGTAAAACGTAAACATGGCGAAGAAGAAATTGAGTATGATCTCGATGATTGTGAAGAATTTCTGAAAGAAACATATGGAATTACGGTGTATCAAGAGCAAGTTATGCTGCTCTCGCAAAAGCTTGCAGACTTCACAAAAGGTCAAGCAGATACTTTGCGAAAGGCTATGGGGAAGAAAGACAGAAAAGTCTTGGATAAAATGAAGCCTGTTTTTTTAGAGGGCGCAACGTCTAAAGGACATAATAAGGACACATTAGAGAAGATCTGGAAAGATTGGGAGGCATTCGCATCCTATGCATTTAATAAGTCTCATTCCACGTGTTATGCCTGGGTGGCATATCAAACAGCGTATTTAAAGGCTAATTACCCAGCAGAATATATGGCTTCAGTACTTAGTAATAATATGAATGATATTAAGCAGGTTACTTTTTTCATGGAAGAAAGTAAGCGCATGGGAATTCCAGTTTTTGGACCTGACCTTAATGAATCCAATTATACATTTACTATAAATAAAGCAGGTGCTATTCGATTTGGTTTAGGTGCTGTTAGAGGTTTGGGTAGTGGTCCCATCGAGGAAATTGTAGAGATTAGAAAGGATCAAGCATTTGTTTCAATATTTGATTTTGCCAAGCGTGTGAACCTTAGGTTGTGTAATAAACGTGTCTTTGAGAGTTTAATTTATGCAGGAGGAATGGATTCTATGAATCCAGATGTACATAGAAGCCAATACTTTGTTAAAGAGGCTGATAAGAAGACTTTTGTTGAACAAGTCATAGCTTATGGCCGAAATTATCAAGACCAATTAGGTAAGCGTCAAACGACTATTTTCGATACGGCAGATGAGGTCTCAATCCCAGATCCTAAAATTCCTTTTTCAGAATCCTGGACTAGTGTTTACAGACTGAATAAAGAAAAGGAAGTCGTGGGTGTATTTTTATCGGGTCATCCTTTAGACGATTTTAGAATTGAAATAGAATCTTTTTGTCTAGGGGATATAAGGGTGCTCTCTGAACTGGAAAATCATGAGGGGAAAAACTTGATGATTGCTGCAGTTGTAACGGATAGTGAACATCGTATATCTCGAAAGGGAGACGGTTTTGGTACATTGATAATAGAAGACTATTATGAAAGTTATAAACTCTTTCTTTTTGGTGAAAATTATTTAAAGTTCAAGCATTTTATGGAGATTGGTACCTTTATTATTGTAAAGGGAAAAATTGAAAGATCAAGATGGAAAAAAGAGCTCGAATTTGCGGTCCATGGTATGGAACTTCTTCAAGGATTAAGAGAAAAGAAAGCCAAAAATCTAGAAGTTAAACTTTCGGCATCCACAGTTAACGAAGTCTTAATTAAGGAACTTCAGTCCATATTAATGGATAATGAAGTCAAGGGAAATTGCAGGGTAAGGTTTACGGTCTTTGATCCATTAGAAAAAATACAAGTAGTCTTACCTTCTAGGAGTATTAAAGTTCAGCCTACAAATGAACTACTTAAAAAACTAGAGGATTTAAAGGTTGATGTCTCTTTAAATTAAAGGATATAAGAAAAGCGCCATCAGGCGCTTTTTCAATTTATGCTTCTTCTTGAACTTCTGTTGGAATTAGGATTCTTCCACAGTGTTCACAAATAATTATCTTTTTCTTAGTCACAATATCAAGTTCACGTTGAGGTGGGATTTTATTAAAGCAACCTCCACAAGAAGCATCTTGATGTCCTGATTTTGATTTTGCTCCATAAACCAGTTCAACTACTGCAAGACCATTTTTTGCATTACCTCTGAGTCTTTCATAGGCAAAAACCAATCTGTCTTCGATACCTTTCTTTGCCTCTTTTGATCCTTTGATTAGTTTATTCTCATCTTTTTGTGTCGAGCTTATAATTGTGTCAAGTTCAGCTTTCTTGGTATCAAGTTCAGCTTTTTTCATGTCCAAACGCTCCGTCGCCTCATTTAAAATCTCTTTTTTGTTTTCGATTTTAATCACGGCTTCCTTAGAACGCTTTTCATTTAATTTGATTTCAAGATCTTGAAATTCTATTTCTTTGGATAACGATTCGTATTCTCGATTATTTCTTACGTTATTCTGTCTCTCCTTGTATTTTAATATTGCGGTGTCCGCATCTTTCGAAGAAAGTTTTCGATTCGTGATGTCTTGTTGAAGTTCATCAACTTCGTCTTGAATCTTTCCTTTTCTTGTTTCAAGACCAATGATTTCATTTTCAAGATCTTCTACCTCTAAAGGTAGTTCTCCTCTAATAATTTTAATTCTATCTATTTCAGAATCAATTTTTTGGAGATTGAACAAAGCGTCCAACTTTTCAGCAACAGATGCATCTTTCTTCGCACTTGTTTTAACTGCCTTAGTAGTTTTCTTTGTTTTCGTTTTGCTTTCTGCTTTAGTCGAGGTTCCTGACATAAATTAAAAATATTTTACCGGATTAGTATTTTCTTCAGTTAAATGGAGGGCAAATTTACTAAATTTTTCTTTAATATTTTCATACAAAAGATTTACTGTGTATTGTTCACTTTCCCAATGGCCGATATCAGCAATTATTAACTCATTATTTGCATCAAAAAACTCATGGTATTTAAGGTCTGAAGTGATGTAAATATCAGCACGTTTTCTCCTTGCTGATTCTATTAAAAAGCTACCTGAACCACCACAAATTGCTACTGTTTTTATTTCATCTTTAACAAGTGCTGTATGTTTGATTAGACCTGTGTTAAATGTCGATTTAAGATGCTTCAAAAATTTCTTTGTTGCGATGGGTTTTTTAAGACTACCAATCATTCCAGACCCCATGTCTTGCTGAATGTTGTGTAGAGGGATGATATCATGTGCTACCTCTTCGTAGGGATGATTGGCGTACATTGCATTCAATACTTGGTTAAGATGAGCCAATGGAACAAGGTATTCTGCTTTAATTTCTACGAGCTCATTTTTCTTATGAAGTTCACCAGTTTTTGGTTTTGCATTTATGTTTGGTTTGAATGAACCCTTTCCTTCTGTCGTAAAATTACATTCTGAATAATTGCCAACTGATCCAGCACCTGCATTATAAAGTGCATCACTCAATTCAGTTTCAGCTTCCTCAGGTACAAATACGCAAAGTTTGACGAGTTTATCTTTCTTCGGTTTAAGGATTTTAAGATCAGATAGCCCTATTGTATCTGCAATTCTTTTATTCACACCCTCTTTATGATTGTCTAAATTTGTATGAATCGCATAGAGCGCAATGTCATTTTTAATACAAAGTTCTAAAACACGCTCAGTCATATTTGACCCATTAATTTGCTTGAGACCTTTAAAAACAACAGGATGGTGAGATATTATGAGGTTGCATTTTTTTGAAATTGCCTCTCTAACAATATCTTCAGTAACATCAAGCGCAAATAATACACCTTGCACTTCATGGGTTTTGTGACCATAAGTTAAGCCGCAATTATCATAAGATTCTTGAAGTGAGAGTGGATAGCGGCTCTCGAGGTAATGAGTTATATCTCCAATAAGCATTTATAAAAAGTAAGTTAGCGTGAGTCTTCCACCCATCCCATTTGAATGATGGATATAATCTTGGTATGCTTTGTAAGTATTGTTTAATTGTTTTCTAAGTGCATATGAGGCTCGGATTGAAAATGATTTAAAGTAATATTCCATACCAATACTTCCCTGGGCTGATAAATTAAAAGAGTTTAGATCATTCTGTATTTTAGTTTCTTCATCATATTCAGAGCCATCAGGATCTGTCCAATTTGTTTGCTTTTTGTAACTATTAAATATTCCAGGAGTAATTCCCGCAGAGATATGAAATTTTAATTTTTTACCGTAAGCAGTGCTCAATGAAATCGGTAACGCAATGTAGCCATACCTCGATGTATAATTGAAGGTGCTATCATTTTCCGCAGATTGCCAATTGTAAGTTTCTCCATTTTGTAAGAAGGATAATCCCGTATTCAATTTTAAAACGGTATTCAAGGGTAAAGAAATACCTAGGGTAAAACTAGAGCATATGAGCGGTGTTTCATTTTCTCGATTCCCCAATGGTGTATTTAAATGCGCTTCATTTGGCATTAAGTCTCGGGAAACGGAAAAAACATCGGTTTCGAAATAGACATTGGTCGTTGTGTCAAAAAAAACACTTGTATTTTCGGTATTTGTAGTTGTTATAAGTTGCGAAAACAAATGAAAACTACAAGTAAACGCGATGATTAAAGGTAAACTTTTAGTCATTTACTAAAGATACTAATTTCTTTTACAAACCGTTGTGTAAATAGAAACGCACCAAAATAGAAAGGGGCCCCGAAGGGCCCCTGGTTAGACAGTACTAGTGGAAATAAGAAGAGATAATGTTTTTTCTAATCGCTTATTGATTAAAATGTTTTCCACTAAGCTAAACTACTAATCTATTAACTCAATTTAAAGATAATTTAATCTTTTGAAATGAAACAAGTTTTTTTAATAAAGTTTAGGTCTGTATGCAATAACCCGCAAAATTGACTACGTATAATCTGTTAGCCATCTACGTATTTTTACGTAAAAGGCACATTTAAGCATCCATTGCTACGAAGTATATATGGCCAAATAGAAGAGGATTAAAAACATGATACTGACATTTAACAATTTCTCCACTTGGAAGTGCGCACCAAAATTTATTCATGTCCATATTTACCATTTCCCCAAACTCATTTCTCTGTGGTGCATCGGCTTTAATTCTAAATAACTTAAGGTGTGTTTTCTTTCCTCCTTTCTCGTCAAGAAGTATTTCTGCGAAGGGGCGGGAGTTTTTTAATGAATCACATTCCGTATCATTAAGAATATAATTGGCTAAATCGAAGTGAATCTTCTTATAATTATGAAGGTAGCGGTATACATTTGCCGTATCGACGAAAGGTAATTTTTCTCCTAGGCTACTCACCTCAAACCCGTAATTTTTGCGCTCCACAGCAAAACTTCTTGTACTATCGTAATTATTTTTAATTTCAACTTTTACAATATTCTCCATAGGGACACTGAATATATTGGTGCAAATCCATTTTCGACTGTCTGCAAAAAAATTAGGTTCAATAATACCATTCACTCCTTTGATTTTCATCATTACAGGCTCAGTACTTTTCCCTTCTTCTTTAGAATCAAGTAACATGATTTGTCCATAGTGATCAGGTGCTGACGGGCCGATATACCATGTTTTATTCCATTTGTTATTGCTGAAAAATTCAACTTTGGTATGTGAGGCAGACATTTTAATGGTAAAGTTTTCGTGAGAGTTCTTAGGTAAATAACCCTTGAATTCTATATTCTTTGCCACATTTAAAATATTGTGAACGTAGGCTTGAGTGATACAATCACCGTTTTTATCCCGCCAGACGCCGCCTTCTTTTTGTATTTGAAAAGACTTCTGAAAAGGATCGGTAATAATGATTTTTGTAACTGCAGAGGTGTCTTCAATTGCAAATGAAATAAGTTCAGTACTTGATTTGGTGTCTTTTTTAAGCATTTTAAAAGTATAGTAACCTAATCCAAAGACGCAAATTAACCCGATTACGAGTTTCAATAACTTATTTGTTTTCATAATCGTTTATTTACGTATAAATCTCTTTTTTCTAATGAAATTCATAATCAGTCCCAAAAGAACAATTAATGCTATTGGTAACAACATGTTGATTACTTTATAATAGTTTGCAGATTGCTGGATTTTTTCTTTATCTATTTCACGAACGTCAATCTGACGACTCCGAATGTCAAGCATAAAACTTTCGCCCATCATGTAATCAATTATATTTAGAAAAAAATCTTGGTTTCCAATGGCTCTATTGATATTTAGGGCAACATCATCTGCATTCATTTTGAGCTCATTAAAACCTTTATAATCTGCTTTTGGTCCTTTTCTTGTCTGTGACATTCTGTAAGTGTTTGCCAAAAAAGTTCCATTACTTACAACGAATATTTTTGAATTTCCTACACTTTCTTTGAGGAATTTAGCGTCAGGATTATTTATAAAATCTGCAACAATTCGATTGTTAAAATAGGAATTATATTTTCCATCAGAGGTTGCAGCAAAACAAAGATCACTCGTATTTTTGACTGTTGATTTTAGCTCGGGTTGGTCCATGTCAAAATTTGAAGCCATATTTAATTCTACGATTGGTGCCAATCCTGTATAATTTGAGTTTTTCGAACTGGTTAAAACAGGAATGACTTGTTCATTTATAGGCTCAATCTGATTCGCAAACTCAAGTGCTACAGGTTCAATATTTTTTACCGTTACATGTTCTGTGTTAGTCGAAATGAGCTGGTAATACCAGTTTACGCGACTTTCTTTAAAACGCCTATCAAATTTAGGGATGGAATTAACATCCATAATAAGGTTGTCATTAATTTTAAAACCGTAATCAAATAGTAAATCATTTAATCGTATATTTTTTCTTTCGGAATGCGTGAATCCTTGTCTATATAGGGTGTCCTGATTAATATCTAAGGTGTTCATAAAACACATTAACTCACCGCCGCGCATGACGAATTGATCAATCAAGTAAAGGTCTTTGTCGGAAAATGAGTTTTTTGGATCGGCAATAATCAGTCCATCGTAATCATCAAGTGCATGAATATTATTTTGCAATTCAACTTCCTGAATATTATAATAAGGTGCAATTAGTAAACTTGCAATTTTTGTTTCATATTTATTGAGTTCACCGTGACCTTGTAAAAAACCAATCTTTTTTTTCTTTAAAGTTGATAACCTGCGTAAAGCTGAAATCAGATTGTATTCCAAATTATTTAACCCCTTTTCTACAACTTCAGGCATTTGATTCATCGAAAACGGACGATCGACGGAAGTGCCTGGTAATAATTGAACAACTGTTTCCTGAGGAATACCATTAATGGTAAAAGACAGCAAGGCTCCCGGCCAGAGCATGAGCTTTGTCTCCTTTGCATTCTTTGCAAATTTTATTTCCATAGGAAGGATGCCTGACCCCTTATTGTAAATCTGTTCAAAGAGTAGCTGTTTGTCTTCATCAGAGCCTTCATTAG